>ERZ1049444.124-NODE-124-length-83177-cov-7.062727_pt1 | contig 83177 bp, 98 predicted proteins | sample MGYA00383101_ERZ1049444 | MGnify/ENA primary metagenome ERZ1049444 (study PRJEB29581, sample SAMEA5548371) | metagenome | biome: marine; feature: coastal; material: water | depth 50 m | study: Short-term variability in the microbial, nano- and picoplankton... | reverse complement strand
TGCTTTTAATCTTGCATTTTCAGAAATGGGCTTTAACTGGGTATGGGATGAAGTTTTGTATGGAAAACTGTTAGCGATATCGGGTGGTAGGGAGCGTATTGTTTACTATTTAATCGCTTTTAATAGTGGTTTTTCTTATGCGGGTTCTATCGAACAATTAGCCGATGACATATATAAGGTGAAAACACGTCATTATGTGGCTTTACTGAATTCAAAAAAGCTTAAGTTGCGATTGGGGGTATCGCGATTAATGGACGAAATTCGTGCGGCGGGTTTGCGCATGGCAATTGCGACTGCCAGTACGACAGAGAATGTGAATACTCTGATTACGGAAATGTTGGGCTCAGATGCTTTGTCTTGGTTTGATGTTATCGCGACAGGTGACCTAGCGTTAAAAAAGAAACCGGCTCCAGATATTTTCTACTATTGTTTAGATTCAATGAATTTGTTGGCTGAAAATGGCTTGGTGGTTGAGGATTCTGAAAATGGTGTTAAGGCGGCCATTGCAGCAGATATTTCAACGATCGTTACATATAATGATTACACGAAAGAGGATGACTTTACGGGCGCTTTGTCCGTTTTTGAGCATCTAGGTGAACCAGAACATCCATGTGATCAAATTAAAGGGGTGCCACTTTTAAATGGTTATGTCACCGTTGATGACTTAAGGATTATTCATGCAAGAAGATGACGTAAAGATTAGTCAGCGCGCAAAGCATATTTTGCCGTTTCATGTAATGGACATCTTGGCGCAAGCAAAAGCATTAGAAGCACAAGGCCGCGATATTATTCATCTTGAGGTAGGCGAGCCAGATTTTTCAACACCTGAGCCAATTATACAAGCCGGTATTGCTGCTTTAAAAGACGGTAAGACTCATTACACGCGGGCAATGGGCTTACCTGTGTTGAGGCAGGCCATTGCTGGTTGGTATCAAATGCATTACGGCGTAACACTATCACCTGAACGTATCGTTGTGACGCCAGGTGCTTCAGGTGCATTATTATTGTTGATGGGTGCAGTGTTAGACCGTGATAAAACTGTTTTATTGACTGACCCTGGTTATCCTTGTAATCGTCATTTTGCACGATTTGTGGAAGGGCAGGCTACGATGGTCCCAGTGACAGCTGACTCTGATTATCAATTGACAGCCAAGGATATTGATAAATATTGGGATGATGACACCGCGATGGCACTTTTGGCTTCGCCAGCCAATCCAACAGGTAGTGTATTAAGTTGTGACGATTTAAAGGCTTTATCCGCTGCAGTGAAAGCGAAGCGTGGTTACTTTGTTGTTGATGAGGTTTATCATGGCCTTGTTTATGGGCATAGCAATACGACGACGGCCTTAGCTATTGATGACGAGGCTTTTGTCATCAATAGTTTTTCTAAATTTTTCGGTATGACAGGTTGGCGTCTTGGCTGGTTAGTTGTGCCTGAGGCTTTTATCCCTGTGATGGATAGGTTGGCTCAAAACTTATTTATAGCCCCACCGACTGTATCTCAGTATGCTGCTTTAGCCGCATTCGACCCCGACACGCTGGCTATTTTAGAGGAGCGGCGTGTTATTTTCGAGCAACGAAGAGAGACCTTATTACGAGCTTTAACCGCATTGGGTCTAGATGTGAAAGCTTCTCCTGCAGGTGCCTTTTATATTTATGCCGATTGTCAGCATTTTTTGAATGAGGCACAGCCTGATAGTATGTCGCTGTCCCGATACTGGCTAGAAGAAGCTGGTGTAGCTGTGACACCGGGTTATGACTTTGGTGAGACAGGTGCTGATACGCATATTCGTTTTGCTTACACGCGAGATTCATCACGGTTGTTAGAGGCTGTTGAACGAATTGCTGCGTTATATCGTTAGTTTTCCCGCCAGTTTTGATTTTGAATATTTAAGGACCCTTTATGACACACTCGACGATTATGTATACCAAAACAGATGAATCACCTGCTTTGGCTACGTGGTCTTTATTACCTTTACTTAGTGCTTTTACAGCGTCGGCAGATATTGATGTTGCATTGTGTGATATTTCATTAGCGGCGCGTATTTTATCTCAGTTTCCTGATTACTTGGCAGCAGAGCAGCGTGTTGAAGATAGTTTGGCTATGCTTGGGAATTTAGCGTTAAAACCTGAAGCGAATATCATTAAGTTACCCAATATTAGTGCTTCACTTCCTCAGTTGAAAGCGGCTATCAAGGAACTCCAAGACAAAGGTTACGCATTACCAGATTATCCAGAAACGGCAGAAACGGATGAACAGCGAGACATTCAAGCACGTTATGACAAAGTAAAGGGCAGTGCGGTTAACCCTGTTTTGCGAGAAGGTAACTCAGACCGCAGAGCGCCACGGGCAGTTAAAAATTACGTCAGGCATCATCCTCATTCAATGGGAAATTGGTCTACTGATTCCAAAACGCATGTTGCGAGTATGTCCTCTGGTGACTTTTTTGGTAGCGAACAATCTCTGACACTAGATAAAGCGACTGAGGTGCGTATTGAGCTGGTTGATAGCAGTGGTCATGTAACAGTACTGAAACCCTCTGTTCCTTTACTAGTGGGTGAGATTATTGATGCCTCGGTGATGAGCACACGTCAGTTAAGACAATTTATTGCTGATGAAATTGCGGATGCCCAACAACAAGGTGTGTTGTTTTCTCTGCATTTGAAAGCCACCATGATGAAAGTCTCTGATCCGATTATTTTTGGGCATGTGACAGCTGTTTTTTATCAAGCTGTCCTTGATAAACACCAAGCTATATTTGAAGAACTTGGTATTGATCTTAATAATGGTTTAGGTGATATCTATAATAAAATTAAAACGCTAGATGATGAAAAACAGGCAGAAATTATAGCCGATATTGCTGCTGTTTATGCTGATCGCCCGGCACTGGCTATGGTCAATTCAGATGAAGGTATTACTAACCTTCATGTGCCTTCTGATGTCATTGTCGATGCTTCGATGCCTGCTATGATTCGTTCATCTGGACAAATGTGGGATGCAAATGGACATCAGCAAGACACCAAAGCGATTATTCCTGATCGCTGTTATGCCGGTATTTATCAAAAAACCATCGACTTTTGTAAAACCCATGGTGCTTTTGAACCCGTCACAATGGGTACAGTGCCTAATGTTGGCTTGATGGCTCAAAAAGCTGAAGAATATGGTTCACATGATAAAACGTTTGAAGTATCGACATCAGGACTTGTTCGAGTTATCGATAGTCATGACCAAACTTTAATTGAACATACTGTTGAGAAAGGCGATATTTGGCGGATGTGCCAGGTTAAAGATTTGCCTATTCAAGATTGGGTTAAATTAGCTGTTAGTCGGGCAAAGTTAAGTGACACGCCGGCTGTGTTTTGGCTCGATGAGCAAAGGGCTCATGATGTGGAACTGATTGCGAAAGTGAATCGTTATTTAGCTGACCACGATACTGACGGATTAGATATTCGTATTTTATCGCCGGAGGATGCGGTGGACTTTTCTCTTGAACGTATCAAGGCAGGGTTAGATACGATTTCAGTGACTGGAAATGTATTAAGAGACTATTTAACGGATTTATTTCCAATTCTAGAATTAGGGACAAGCGCAAAAATGTTATCGATTGTACCGTTGATGAACGGGGGTGGCTTGTTTGAAACGGGTGCCGGCGGTACGGCTCCTAAACTTTTAGAACAGTTAGTTCTAGAAAATCATCTACGTTGGGATTCCTTAGGTGAGTTTTTGGCCTTAGCCGCATCGTTAGAACATTTAGGTCGAACAACGGGTAATCAAAAAGCGCTTGTGTTATCAGAAACTTTAGATGCCGCTACAGGCCGTGTCTTAGAGCAAAATAAGTCTCCGTTAGAACATGTCGGCGAGTTAGATAACCGAGGCAGCCATTTTTATTTGGCTTTATATTGGGCACTGGCTTTGGTTGAACAAGAACAAAATGCCGATCTTAAGGCACAGTTTCAAAGATTAGCGTATGATTTGTCAGCTAATGAAATGGCTATCGTGAAGCAGCTCAACGATGCACAAGGTGATCCGGTTGATTTATCCGGTTACTATTTTGATAATGTTGAAGTGGTGTCAAACATCATGCAACCGAGCACGATTTTGAATGGCATTATGGCTGACTTTAAGGCTTAATTTTTTCTAGATAAAGTGCGGTTGCACCTGCGACAGCAGCTGGAATAACGATAAAGTTTACGACTGGAATCATCGTCATGGCCAAAGTGGCTAGACCAAATCCCAGTGTTATGCCGCGTTGTGTTTTGAGTTTGTCACGTTGTGCTGGGAATTTAAGGTGATGGTTACCCATTGGGTAATCATGATATTCGAGGCTTAGCATCCAGCCAGAGAATAAAAACCAAAGTACGGGTGCAGCAATATTAACGACAGGTACCAAAGAGAGAATAAATAAAGGAATAATCCAAAGTAAGAAATACTTTATTTTTTTTAGCTCATTCCAAAGCACTGATGGCGTATCTTTTATGATTTGCTGCCAGGCTAACGCCGGTGGTGCTTGACCGGTTAGTTTTTTCTCTACGGCTTCCGCTAAAGGGCCATTGAAAGGTGACGCTAGGAAGTTAGCGATAATCGAAAAGCTAAAAAAGACAATGATACTGACTAAGGCCGTGAAAATGGGCATGATGATCCACATGATGCCATTGAGAAGCCATTCGGGTAGCCATGTTGGCATTAGACTATTTGACCAACTGTCGAATTGACTATAACCGAGCCAAATGGCGATGCTGAATAAGGCAATATTGATGGCCATGGGTAGGTAAGCGAAGCTGCGAATACCTTGCTGATTCATTAGGCTAAAGCCTTTTAGCAAATAGCCTGCGCCCTTAAAGAGATTATCCATACCTATCAGCTCCATGTTTTATTTTCGAGATCAGACTCTTTAACAACCGTAAAATTCGTACAGTTGTTACGTGAACACCGCTTTAGGGTAGTTGAACGAGCTCTGGTGCAACCCAGCCTGCCTTACGATGTTCAGCAACAACATTGGTATAAACGCCACCACGGACATTAAAAATGCCGGTCACGCGCATAAACTTAGGGTCGATAGCCGATACGAGGTCATCCAATATTTGATTTGTGACGACTTCATGAAAAGCGCCTTGGTCACGATAGGTCCAAATGTAAAGTTTGAAAGACTTTAATTCCACACATTTTAATTGAGGGATGTAATCAATTTTAATGGTGGCAAAATCAGGCTGGCCGGTCATTGGACATAGGCATGTGAACTCAGATGTCTCGATGTGGATGGTATAATCACGGTCTGGTCGTGCGTTGTCGAAAGTGTCTAATTGCTTATTTGGTAGGGTGGACATATCGTTCTCAAAGTATAATAAAAAGACTACTATTATCCCTGAGTTGGAAGATTTATTTAAGTGTTAGAAGTGATCATTTCTAGTGTTTTATTGTTATTGAGTTTTTTGGCTGCTGCATAGTATGCACGAAGTCGCTCTCAACGTCGTTCAAATGCGCTTGAAAAGACGCGTTTAGCCGAACCTCCTGTTGATAATGAGTTTTGTCAGCACCTTAATGAGTAATTGGCTTTGCAACAACAGCATCTTATGGGAAATCGGGATGAGGCGGCCTTGGTTAGTCGCTTTTCAGTCGAACCATCAGTTGTTTTATCTTCTGAAGTGGTTCAGGCTGCTGAACGTCAGAATGAGGGAACGCCACAGTTAAAGTCAGAAGCCGAAATACCTTCTCAAATAGAACTCAATCTATCCGACGCTTCTAACCTTATCTTTCCGCGCGCTCGGTAGAGACTGCAATGAATGACGAGAATGGTAATTCGCAGCCAACCTCTCAATCTGTAGTAAAAAGTAAAGAGTGGGATGTTGTCCTGGCGTGGACGATTATCGCAGCTGAAGGCAGTTTCTTTATTGGTTCTGATATTGCTGCCGCATTAGATTATGTTGATTTAGAATTGGGAGAAATGGACATCTTTCATAGATAATTAACGGGTCAGCCAGGACAACCCTTACTTAGTGTGGCTAATTTATTAGCTCCGGGGACATTGAAATACGAAGAATTGTCATCGTTACAAACACAAGGTTTAACTATTTTTATGCGTTTACCTAGTCCAGTTAATGGCTTATTGGCATTTGATGCTATGCTAGATGTTGTAAATAAAATGGCAAAACGTTCGAATTGCCAAGTGATGGATAAACGCCGCCCAACACTGACTGAAACGACATTGGAAAAAATGCGTAGCCGAATATTGAACTTTAACTTAATGCAACAATTAGATAATTATCAGTTTAAACATGACTATTCCCACTAAAGTATTAGCTCGAAAAGATGCGCTTCATAAGTTAATAAATAAGTATAATTATCTATACTATACTACTGATAATCCTGAAGTTACTGATTCAGAATATGACCGCTTGTTCCATGAGCTAAAGCAGATAGAAAGCGATTACCCTAGCTTGTTAACCATGGATTCTCCGACACGGCGAGTTGGTGGTCAGGTTCTGGAAAAGTTTGATCAAGTCACACATACAATTCCTATGTTATCTCTTGATAATGTGTTCGATGATGAAGAATTCTTCGCCTTTGATCAACGTGTTAAAGATTGGTTGAATACAGAACAGATTCAGGTTTATATTGCTGAACCGAAGTTAGATGGTTTAGCGATTAGTTTGCGTTATGAGGATGGTGTATTGGTACAAGCAGCAACACGTGGAGATGGTGCTGTTGGTGAAGATGTGACCGCTAATGTTCGAACTATTTCTGATATTCCCCTTAAATTACATGGTAGAAATGTACCCGGTGTGATTGAAATCCGTGGTGAAATTTTTATGCCAAAAGGCGGATTTGATGCACTCAATAAACAGCAAATTATTGATGGTAAAAAAGCCTTTGTTAACCCAAGAAACGCAGCAGCTGGTTCTTTAAGACAGTTAGACTCCAGCGTTGCTGCTAGTCGCCCTTTAGAAATGATTTGCTATGGTCTTGGAGAACTCAACGGCTTAAAAACCATGCCAGTAACGCATTCTGAAGCGATGGCCTTAGTAGCAGATATGGGGTGCCGTATCTCAAAAGAGTTACAGCAAGTGTCTGGCGTAGTGTCTTGTCTTGAGTATATTAAGCAGATTGGTGAGCGTCGTGAAAGCCTGCCTTATGATATCGATGGTGTGGTTTTTAAGGTTGATGACCTTCAATTACAACATCGTTTAGGATTTGTTTCACGTGCGCCTCGTTGGGCGATTGCGCATAAGTTTCCGGCCCAACAAGAAATGACTGTCGTAGAAGATATTGAAATTCAAGTAGGCCGTACTGGTGCTTTGACACCTGTTGCACGCTTGAAGCCTGTCTTCGTTGGCGGCGTCACTGTCAGTAATGCAACATTACACAATCAAGATGAGATTGATCGTAAAGATGTCCGAGTCGGTGATACGGTCATTGTACGCCGAGCTGGTGATGTTATTCCTGAAGTTGTTCAGGTGGTGATGTCAAAACGTGCTGCTGATGTGGCTGCTTATAAAATACCAGCACAGTGCCCTATATGTGATTCATTAGCAGAACGAGTTGAAGGAGAGGCCGTATTACGTTGTACCGGTGGGCTTTATTGTGCCGCACAGCGTAAAGAAGCGATAAAACATTTTGCTTCTCGTAAAGCGATGGATATTGATGGCTTGGGCGATAAAATTGTAGAGCAACTGGTTGATGAAAGCTTGATCGACGATCCCGCGGATTTGTTTGCTTTAACGAATGAACAGTTAGCGGCTTTAGAACGTATGGGTGATAAGTCTGCTGAGAATTTGGTTAACGCTTTGAATGATGCCAAGCAGACTAAATTTGCCCGTTTTTTATATTCACTGGGCATTAGAGAAGTGGGTGAGGCCACTGCGCGATCTTTGGCACTTCATTTTCTGGCTTTAGATACTTTGAAAATAGCTGATGAGGCTGCATTAATTGAGATTGAGGATGTTGGTCCGGTGGTTGCCCGTAATATTGTAACTTTTTTTGGACAAGTACATAACCAAGTAGTGATAGAAAGGTTGTTAGATGCCGGCGTGACATGGCCTCAAGAAGAAAAACTGAGTGCTGATTCTGAGTTAAGTGGCAAAACGGTTGTCCTGACCGGTACTCTAGAGCAGTTGTCACGTAGTGAGGCGAAGGAAAAGCTATTGGCCTCGGGTGCTAAAGTAGCAGGCAGTGTGTCGAAAAAAACAGATTATGTCGTAGCAGGGCTTGATGCGGGTTCGAAATTGACTAAGGCAGAAGGCTTGGGTATCACGGTTGTTGATGAAGCAACATTGATTGAATGGATTCGTTAGCATGCAGAGACAATTAAGGCAGCACCATGTCAGCGTTGACTGAAGCCATTAAAAAGGTCGCGACAGGACCGCACTTGAGTAAAGATTTAAGCTCGGAAGAAGCCAAGGCCGCAATGTCAGACGTTTCAGCAGGTGATGTTGACCCTGTCCAAGCAGCTATTTTCTTTATTTCGCTCAGAATTAAGCGTGAAACCCAAGATGAAAATTTAGGTAATAATCAGGCATTACAAGATGGTCTTGTACAATATAGCGCCAATGTGGAGCAGCTATTATTGATATCCGATCCGTTCAATGGCTTTAATCGACATTGTCCTGTTCATGCTTTTTTGCCAGCAGTACTAGCAGCATCAGCTTTACCGACCTTGTCACAAGGCGTTGGTGAAATGGGGCCAAAATTTGGTGTAACTCATTTACAAGTTTTAAGCTCGCCAGGGGTAGATGTTGAATTATCTACTGTACAAGCACGAGATCAAATTAATGATGCTGAGCTTGGCTGGGCCTATCTCGATCAAGCCCAAGCGACACCCGCATTATTTGCTTTGCAAGATTTGTGCACTCGGATGATTAAACGGCATAGTCTAGCGACTTTGAAAAAAATGGTCATGCCGATCAAGCCTTCATCGAAAACATATATACAGATCGGTTTTTTACAGAAGGCTTATCCTTCTGTGTTAGCTGAAATGGCGTATGCAGTCGGTTTTACATCGGCATTGATTATTCGTGGGAACGAGGGCGGTGTGTTACCGACATTACATGAGCCAGCAAATTTTTTTCAGGCAAAGTCTGGTGAGGCGAGTTCTTGTGTTTTGAATCCGGCTAATTTTGGCTTGTCACAGACAGCACGTGGTGTTTTACCAATTCAAATTGAAGAAGTGACATCCGCTGAAACAGTAGACATTGGCTTGCAAGCTTTATCTGGTCAATTTGGCCCTGCATTTGATAGCTTGGTTTATGGTGCTGCCATAGGGCTTTGGCATTGTGGATTGCAGAATAGCCAACAAGGTGCGGCCGATCATGTACGCCAGTTTTATCAATCGGGTCGTGCAAAAGCTTTTTTTGAACGTACACTTTAGTTAGGAACAAATATGGTCTTTCAACAACAACTTACTTTCCATACCCAAGCACGTAGCACGCAGAATATAACGCAAGAAGTGCAAAATATTGTCGGCGAGTCAGGTATTAAAATAGGTACATGCCATGTTTTTGTTCAGCATACCAGCGCTTCATTGATGTTATGTGAAAATGCTGACCCGAATGTACGCCGGGATTTAGAAACGTATATGCAACATATTGTGCCTGATGGCGATCCGATGTTTTTGCATCAAGACGAAGGGCCTGATGATATGAGCGCTCATATTCGTACTGTATTAACTAACCCTGATCTCACTATGCCGGTGAGCGGTGGGCAGTGTGATTTAGGCATTTGGCAAGGACTTTATTTGTGGGAACACCGTACACAGAGACATAACAGGAAAGTGATTCTGACGGTCATAGGCGAATAATTATATAGGGCATTATTCAAAAAATTTACTATAGTTAGTTGTTGAAAAAAATTATTAGGAGTCTGTTAAATTATGTCCCACATGCGAGACTTGCGACTTTATCGCCTTTTTACCTTTAGCTTATTATTGTTAACGGCCTGTGGCCAAACACCAGTTCCTTGGCATGCAAATGATATGACGGGGTATATGCCGAATTTGTCTTTTACATTAACGGATGCAAATCACAATAAAACAGTATCTGCTGAGGATTTCCAAGGTCAGATTGTAGCACTAAATTTTGGGTTTACGCACTGCCCTGATGTTTGCCCAATGGCTTTGCACCAAATGCAAAGTGCGTTATCCAAGCTTACTGAGTCTGAGTTAGGCCAGGTTCAAGTTCTATTCGCTACAGTGGATCCAAAACGTGATGGTGTGGCAGAAATGAAGGCGTATGCTGAAAGTTTCGGTGACACAATTGGTTTGACTGGGGATGAAGCGGTTTTAGCCGCTTTAGCTAAGCAATATAAAGTGAGTGTTGGCTTTGGTGATGCTAATGAGGAGGGTCATTATGATGTCTCTCACAGTATTGTGACTTATGTATTTGACCGGCACGGTGCAGCTCGTTTATTGGTGAGGCCAAATAACACGCCGGAAGGTATTGCCAGTGATTTATCTCGTTTAATTTTAGAGCAAAGTTAATGTCATTAGTTAGGAAAATTGCGCGAACTTATTTTGAGTATTCTAATCAATCAGATATGGCTCAGATTGGTACTTTATTGACTCATAACTGTACTTATTATTCTCGGCAATTAGGTTTTTTTGTTGGTCAGAGGAAAGTGATTGAGATGCAAACGGTGTTTCATGCACAATACCAATTGTTGTCATGGGAAATTTTGTCATTGAAGGAACTCAAATTAAATGTCATTGAAATTGAGTTTAGCTTTGAAGGTGTATTACAAAATGGTGAACAACAAACACGACAGGGAAGAGAGCATATTTTGACCTATGATGGTTTAATTCAACATATTGCGGTTGGACTGTAAGGTTTGGAAGATGACAGAACAACTAAAAATAGTGTGTCATTTAGCAACGGAAGCGCATGAACAGGTTCAATTGAACCATGCTGACATTGACCTATTGTTGGCGTTCATCACAAGATGCGTGATGCTGGGCTTCCTGCGGATGTGATGACTATTGATTGTTGTAAAAACAGGGAACGGATTATCTTGATTTTGAATGATGACCAGCCTGATTTAATCAATTATCAATTTTTATATAAGGAACAGGATCCTGATGCTGATTTTCAACAACTCGCATTTGGTGATTCGAGTTCAGGCACATTATATGAAAGGATGAGCCATTATTTTGCACCACCAGCGAGTGTAAAAAATATCTGATGAGAACATTATATGAACAACTTACTCATGTTCTTTTGGGTTGTTGTTTATTGTGTTGGCAGTCCATTATTTGGGCTGAGTAGATTGTGCCACCTAGTCAATTTATTACGCATATTGTTGATCCTACGGAAAGCGAACTGACTTTTTTCTGGCGTGATAAAACAGGCGAACCTTATCAATATTTTCGTCGGATAAAACAAGCGTTAGCAAGCGAGAATAAAATATTACGTATTGCGATGAATGGTGGCACTTTTCAAGAAGACTTGACGCTTCTGGGCTTATATATTGAAAATGGTGAGCTATTGTATCGTCTAAGTCGTCGTCAGTAGGGGTATGGTAATTTTTATATCCAGCCGAATGGTGTTTTCTTAGTTAACCAAGTCGCGGCAAGCTTTCGTTGTACCAACGCATGGTTTTGAGGTAACGTCAGATATCGACTATGCAACGCAATCAGGACCTATGTTGATTGTTGATGGCAAAATCAACCCAAAATTGACACCGGGCTCAAGTAGTTTACGTGTACGAAACGGTGTGGGTGTATTACCAGATGGTCAGGTTATGTTTGTGCTGTCAAAACGTTTTGTTACCTTTTATGATTTTGCACATTATTTCCAGCAACAAGGCTCTCAAAACGCTTTGTATTTAGATGGTTCGGTTTCTCGAATGTACTTACCTGAAAAAAATAGTCTATCCGATGGCCGTTTCGGTGTAATGATTGGGCAAGTTAATCGTCTATTTGATGAATGATATAGTTTTTCTAGATATAGGAAATAAGATGATGACTCAGTTTAGAACTTTAACAATGGTACTTTTAACGCTTTTTATACTAGGCTGTAGTGCTCAAGATATTGCATCTGATCACCTAAGACATGGTGAGATGAGAGGCTATAATCCGTTATTAGTGTGGGGAAGCACTCAACTGAAATGGATATCACCAGAGGCATTTTGGCTAGTCGAGGCTGATTTACGCCGTGGCTTAACTTTGGGGAAAGTAGTGTTTACCTAGATTATCACTTGGTGAAAGAATTCGATATATTTTTAGTGGAATTGCCATCAGGGACTTGTTTGATGGTGTTTTATCATTTTCGCTGGCGTCGTGTTAATGATGTTTGGCGTTGGTATTATGGGTTTAATGATTATAGTGCTTGCCCAGTCGTTTTTGATTAAATTTAGGGTGCTGGTCTTGCGCCACTCCCCTTAATCATTAACCAAAGTTTTTTTAGGTTTTCAGCTCTTTCACTAACGCTTCTATTGGCAGTCCATGTTATATGCTGTGCTGAATGGGCATAAGGGGAAAGTTTGATGCCCCAGAGACCATCAAGTTTGTTCGGTAACATTGAGTAGCGGATATCGATGATGCGGTAGGGATCGTTCGGATCCAGAGCAAGGTGATCGGCAGAGAACCAACGAAAACGTTCTATATCATCAGCCTGTTGACTCATTTTATTTAACCAAGGTAGGTCTCTGTTTATCTCCAGCTTAGCAATAGAGTCCCCTTCAAAAATGCTGCTTGTATCAATGACCCGGATAGCATCAACATAGTAGCGTGCACGATGTTCATAAATACTTTTCCAGACAATCAAATTGCCAAAAATGGGTTTGACACTCAAATTAAGTGCAGTGTGACCACGACTTTCAGCTAATTGCTGAGCAATATTACTGGCCCGTTGTTCCTGTATGACACCTAGGCTTAAATAACTGACGGCGAAAAAAGCTGCAATATAACTTATCCGTACTGACCGTTTAGTGGCGGCAAAAACAACTAAGGTTAGTAAGGTAAGTGTGAAAATGGGATCAATGATGGAGACGTTATTCCATGCTACACGTTCATTGCTGAATGGCCAAAATAGTTGCGTGCCATAGCTAGTACAGGAATCGAGAAGACCGTGAGTGACATATCCGACTGTGCTGAAAAGGTATATTTTGATAAAACTTAAATTGGTTTTATTGAAAACAAAATGGAGTAGCAACCAAAAAACACAGGCGCAGATTAAACCACCGATAGGCATGAAAATGAGAGAGTGAGTAAATTGGCGGTGGAATTCTAAAAACAATAGGGGATCTTCAGATGAACGGATGAAGATATCTAGATCTGCAGCCATGCCAGAGAGGAAGCCTAGAACGGTTGCTGTCACAATGTCTTTGCGATTAGATAGGCTTTGGGATGCGGTTGCACCTACCAAGCCTTGGCTTAGAGGATCCATGCTATTTTCAGTGTTTGTAATAGTGCAGGCATCATAGCACTTGATGAAAAAAAAAGAAGCCACTGTGGATTATCATTGTGACTTCCTTTCAATGGAACAACCTTAGGGGGTATTTTTTCTGACGACGTAGTTGAGTTAGTCCAACTAAGACTGGCGCTAACAGCCACAATGTCACTGGAAGTGGTACTTGTGAGAGTTTAGCGTTTTGTTTACCGGTTTTATTTTCTACTCTGCTGATTTTATTCAATGCCAAAAAAAGGTGTAGTTGCAGTATCAACACCATTATGAGAAGACGAAGCTGCTTGTGTTAGTGACAGCTAATACTGATTTTTTTGTATTTTTGCAGCAGATATATTTGTGCTTAATGCAATACTGCTAGTGATGAGTAGTGTTCTATTGAACATGGTTTTGCCTTATCGTTGTTTTTCCGTGGCAAATTGTTTCTACTGCTCATGCAGTTTCATCATACTGTAATCTTGATAAACTAGATAAATGCTGAATAATGTGTTTTTTTTTATGAAATACAGACCTTTTTCAGCGTAGAATATGAATTATTTGTTTAGGGAGGAATAAGATGAAAGTTTTAGTTAAGTTCTATTTTTGTTTCTTTTTTCTTGCTTTAAGTTATCCAGCCTATAGCGGTGGTGACCATCATGCTCCTACTAAAAGCTTTAAATCGACGGCATTAACAGAGTCTGTTTATCTGCTGAGAGGTAAGGGTGGCAATATCCTCTTAGTCAAAGGCGAGCAGGGCTTAGTCATGGTCGATGCTGATTATAAGGAGATGTCCGAGGCATTAGTCTTTGTGTTAGCCGAACATGGTGGTGTTCAAACAGTGACTTATCTGATCAATACCCATTGGCATGGGGATCATACACAAGGGAATGAATTGATAGGCCGTCATGCTCAGATAGTAGCACATGATAATGTTCGAACACGTTTGTTAACTCGGCAAGAAATTAAGTTGTTTAATATGGTTTCAGAACCATACCCTGAGCATGCTTTACCTTCTCTAACTTATAGCAAAGTTTTATCTTTATTCATTAATGGTGAAACGTTTGAAATTGTTCATTTTCCGAATGGCCATACCGATGGTGATTCTGTGGTGTTTTTGAAAGAAGCTAATCTAGTTCACATGGGGGATCACTTTTTTTCTGGTATGTTTCCATTTGTCGATCTTGATAATGGCGGTGATGTACTTCAAATGGCCGACAATATTGCAGCTGTTTTAACAAGGATTGATGATGATACGATCGTTGTTCCTGGACATGGACAATTAGCTGACAAATCTGAGTTGGCAAATTTTCATGAGATGTTATTGGGTACGATAGATGAAGTAAAAGCGATGGCAGCTCAAGGAATGACGGTAGCTGAAATGCAAGAAGAGGGATTATCGCTAGACTGGGAGGAGTGGGCAAACGGCCTCATTCCTGCTGAGGCATGGATAGCGATTATTGCGCGAAGTTTGCAAGGTGAATAAGCCAAAAAAATGTGTTTGTAAATAAGGTGCAGTGAGAATGGATGCAGCATTTTGGCATCAGAAGTGGGAAAGTAAACAAATAGGGTTTCACCGTGATGAGGTTAATCCATTATTGGTTGCTCATATCGATAGCTTAAGTTTGCAAAGCGGCCAGATATTCTTTTTGCCGTTATGTGGCAAAACATTAGATGTTGCATGGCTGCTCTCTCAAGGGTTCACGGTAAAGGGTGTCGAGTTTCACGAACCGGCTGTTATTGCCTTGTTTGAAAGCTTAGGTCTTGAGCCCGAGATTATTTCTTTAGGTGCCTTAAAGCAGTACTATACTGAAACGCTGATTGTTTATGTTGGCGATGTATTCGATTTAACCGGGAAGATATTAGGCCAAGTCGATGTAGTGTATGATCGCGCTGCGATTGTGGCTTTGCCGCATGAGATACGTGGTGACTATGCTCAACAGATTGTGCGTATAGCACGAACGCCAAGACAACTTATTATTAGTTATGTCTATGACCAAGCGGTGATGTCTGGTCCCCCGTTTTCGGTGCCTAATGCCGAATTAGCTGAACATTATGGGACTGATTATAAAATGACATTATTGTATACCGGTGATGTCGAAGATGGGTTGAAAGGTCGTTGCCCAGCGACAGAATGTGTATGGCTGTTAGAACAAAATTAGACCTATTTTTTGTTTTAACAGTAAGTAATTAACTAGAGTGTTTCATGAATAATATTATTGACGAATTTATACAAAAAGAATCATCCAGTGGGGTGTTATTAATCTTTGTTACGATATTGGCATTGATTTTAAGTAACACAGCCATTGCACCGCTTTATCAGAGTTTGATACATATTCCGATCGAAGTTCGCATTGGCCCATTGCACTTAGATAAGACTTTTTCGCATTGGGTCAATGATGGTCTTATGGCTATTTTCTTCTTATTGATCGGTTTAGAAGTTAAGCGTGAATTACTTGAAGGCCATTTGTCTTCCATTAGGCAGGCGATGCTACCAGGTATTGCTGCAGTAGGTGGTATGGCTGTTCCAGCATTAGTTTATATAGCCTTTAACATGGATAATCCTGATCCAGTTGCATTGATGGGCTGGGCGATTCCGACGGCAACTGATATTGCTTTTGCTTTGGGTATTTTATCGATGCTGGGTAGTCGCGTCCCTGTTTCTTTAAAGTTATTTTTGATGGCATTGGCCATTATAGATGATTTAGGTGCGATCATTATTATCGCGTTGTTTTATACATCTGATCTATCACTGGTTGCGATTAGTGTTGCTTTCGTTTCACTATTGATATTAATCGCGTTTAATTTGATGGGTATAACGAAGAAGTCTCTTTATTTCTTTATGGGCTTAGTGTTATGGGTGAGTGTCCTTAAGTCGGGTGTTCATGCGACATTGGCCGGAGTTGCATTGGCTTTTACGATTCCGTTAAATGCACAGCGTGAAGGTAAGCATGTGTCTTTGCTTAAAGATTTAGAGCATGAATTACACTTTTTTGTTGCTTTCATTGTCTTACCGTTATTTGCTTTCGTTAACGCTGGAGTTGATGTCAGTAATATTTCAATGGAACAGATGGCAGGCCCCGTGCCATTGGGCATTATGGCCGGCTTATTTATTGGTAAACAGATTGGTGTTTTTGGATTTAGTTTTATTGCAATAAAATTGAAATTGGCCTCATTACCGAGCGAAAGTAATTGGTTACAATTATATGGCGTGTCGGTATTAACAGGTATTGGTTTTACGATGAGTTTGTTTATTGCTTCGTTAGCATTTGGTAATGTTCCTTTATTCCATGACACAGATAAACTGGCTATTTTGGTTGGTTCTTTCGCATCAGGTATTTTGGGTTATTTCTTGCTAAGAATGGGTAAAAAAGCCATTGCTTAAGCGGTATGAATATTTTTTTTAAAAGATTATGTTGATTTAATTAGAAGCACGTCTGATATGCAGTCGTTTGCAGAAAGCCCATACCTTGTAACGTTTGATGGTTCTTTTAATATTACCAAACGCCTACTTCGCCTAATGAAGATGATGGTCCTTTAACTAAAAAGCTTGTAAGTAAAAGTTAAAAAAGTAGTGGCTGTGATAGATGCTATACAACAAATGATGTGTGCACATGACCATCATGCCGTTCTATTGGTATTTCAGGCAATGGATGCAGCTGGAAGAGATAGTACGATTCGTGCTGTTAAGAAAGGGCTTAACCCAGCCGGTTGCCAAGTTAGTTCTTTTAAAAAACCGAGTGCTAATGAGCTAGATCATGACTTTATTTGGCGTACAACTAAAGCATTACGTTAGCGTGGGCGTATAGGTCTATTTAACAGTGGCCATTATGAAGAAGTTTTAATTGCAGACGTTTACCCTAATATCCTCGCTTCTCAACGACTACCCGGGGTTAATTTAGACACGGTTAGGCAGGGCCGTTACGAATCTATTAATGATATGGAACAACATCTAGCTAAGAATGGTACGGTTGTTATTAAGTTTTGGCTAAGCGTGTCAAAAGAATCGTTTTCTGGCTCGTTTAGACGTGCCAGAAAAGCATTGGAAGTTTTCTGAATCCGATATTGAACAACGACAGCACTGGGATCAGTGTATGCATGCTTATGATATTGCTTTGAGAGAAACTTCAAAACCGTGGGCACCTTGGTATGCGATTCCTGCTGATAATAAATTTTTTATGCACTTTAAAAGTGGCAGAAATTATTCTTAAAACAATGCAGGGACTTTATTTGAATTATCCTGTTGTTTCTGATGAAGAAAAATCGCAATTTGATGGTTGCCGTGCGAGAATAAACAGTGGACATGTGTTTTATAGTTCACTGAATATTGCTAGTACAGCTGAATAACACGCCTATTTGACAACTTGTCTAGCAGGCTCTTTTTAAGTTGATAACTTATCTATACTAAATGACTTAAAATAAAAGTACCGTTGGGATTTTGTTTTTAGTTCACATCATGGGTTGCTTTATTTACGGCTATCATGTTGATGCCATACGCTTTAAATCGGATTGTAGTAGGTGGTTTGATGGATGCTGTTGGTTATCCTGCTGCACCGATTACGCTTTCAGGTTGAGCTGATCGTGTGAAACGTGCTCATAGCAATGCGGTTGAAAACTTGGTGGTTTTTGCTGCTTTGGTTTTGGTTGTTCACGCCTCAGGGACGAGCAATGAAATAACAGTATTAGCTTGTATGGTTTACTTCTGGGCACGCGTTGCCCGTTTTGTTGTTTATACTTTCGGTATTCCGCTATTAAGAACATTTGCTTTTGCTGCTGGTTTTGCGAGCCAAGTTGTTCTTGCTTTAATAGCTTTAGGTATGGTGTAACTGAAGTAATTGTCTAAAATAAGTACCGGTAGTATGCTTATGACTGGCACTTATTTTGTCTCTTGTGTGTCAAGAGAATTATCTAATCCGGTGCCGGTAACAGTTCTGTATGGAGGAGTCTACGATGATAAAATCCTATGCTGCATTTGAAGCGGGAGACGAGCTACGACCTTTTGAATATGATCCAGGGCCGTTAAAAGGACAAGAAGTTGAAGTCGATGTCCTTTATACGGGAATCTGCCACAGTGATATCAATATGATTGATAATGAATGGGGCATGAGTCAGTACCCTCTAGTGCCTGGTCATGAGGTTGTTGGACGTGTTGCTGAAGTCGGGGAACATGTGACGGCTTTGCGTGTGGGTCAAATTGTCGGTCTTGGTTGGCACGCTGCTTATTGTAATGAATGTGACCATTGTCATAATAATGACCAGAATTTGTGTGCTTCAGCTCAAGGCACCCTTGTTGGGCACCATGGCGGCTTTGCTGAAAAAGTACGGGCCGATACTAATAGTCTTGTTGTCATTCCTGAAGGTATCAATCTTGCTTCGGCTGGCCCTTTATTTTGTGCCGGCATTACGGTTTTTAATCCTTTAGTCCAATTTGATATTAAACCTACGGATAAAGTGGCTGTGATAGGCATTGGCGGTTTAGGACATTTAGCACTACAGTTTTTAAACGCATGGGGTTGCGAAGTCACGGCATTTACATCAAGTGAAAGTAAAGCACGAGAAGCGGTGTCTTTGGGTGCACACCATACTTTAAATACACGTGACCAAGACGATTTAGCTTGTGCTGCAGGACATTTTGACTTGATCATTTCAACCGTTAATGTGAAATTGGATTGGAACGCTTATATCAGTACTCTGGCTGCCCGTGGCCGCTTACATTTTGTAGGTGCTGTTTTGGAACCCTTGGATATTCAGGTTTTCGGCTTGTTGATGGGACAACGCTCTGTTTCTGGATCAACCGTTGGGAGCCCAGCTGTGATGTCAGAAATGTTGGGGTTTGCATCACGCCATGAAATTAATCCTGTGATTGAAACGTTTGCTTTCGAAGATGTTAATGCTGCTATAGAACGTGTTCGTTCTGGGCAAGCACATTATCGTGTTGTGTTAACACGGGATTAGGTTTTGAGATTCGGCATTTATTCAGTCAGCTTTTTATTCTTGGTGGCCTGCTCACCCACGTCTGATCAACAACAAGTTTATGATGATGTAATTATTGTCGAGCAGGCGTTTATGGCGGCTTTTAAGCATGCTGATAGTACAGAACTCGCAAAGTTATACTCTGTAGATGCTCAATTATTACCCGCTAACCGTGATTTTGTGTCTGGGCGCCATGAGATTAAATTATTTTGGCAAGGGTTAATGCAGCTAGGAGTCACGACAATCAAGTTAGAAACATTGGAAGTTGAGGCAAGTGAGGGCCGCGCTTCAGAAGTCGGACGTTATACGATCCACACCGCTGAAGATAACATGATTGATTACGGAAAATATTTAGTGGTTTGGCATCAACAAGAAGGGCAGTGGCTTATTCACCGTCATATTTGGACGACGAGTATGATTAAGGCGCACGAGAGTCGTATTTAGTGACTATAGCTTCACCTTGTGTTCGAAATTGTTGTCTTGATGAATTAGACGTTTGTCTGGGCTGTGGCCGAACTTTAGATGAAATCACGAGCTGGTCTACCAGCGGTAATAATGAGAAATCACGAATTTTGGATGAGGCGAAACAAGGCTGTGATATTCGAATATCTCATCTTGCCCAAGTGGTTAGTAAATATGGCGCATAGCCTTTTACTGTATACTGTTGCGCCTTAATTTAAGTAGCAATCACATGTACTGCTCGGTTTTCTTTCATATTTGTAATTATTGATAAAACGTTACTGACTTGGTTTAGTAAGGTTTAGTTATCACAAGGAATTTAATTGTATGCTGTTATCAGCTAAACAAGATTGGCTAGGCAATATTCGAAATGACATTTTGGCTGGTATTGTCGTCGCTCTGGCACTCGTGCCAGAAGCCATTGCCTTTTCTATTATTGCCGGTGTCGATCCAAAAGTCGGTCTCTATGCTTCATTTGCCATAGCCGTCATTATCGCCATAGTCGGTGGACGTGCGGGCATGATTTCAGCAGCAACGGCAGCAACAGCATTATTGATGGTTACTTTAGTCAAAGATCATGGTCTGCAATACCTTTTGGTCGCGACTATTTTAGCCGGTGTTTTACAGATAGTAGCTGGTTATCTCAATCTCCATAAGTTTATGAGTTTTATCTCAAAGTCGGTTATGACGGGCTTTTTAAATGCGTTAGCGATTTTGATTTTTATAGCGCAGCTGCCGGAGCTTACGAACGTAACGTGGTATGTGTATGCTTTAACAGCAGCGGGTTTAGCTATTATCTATTTATTCCCTTATGTGCCAAAAATCGGCACCTTATTACCATCCCCTCTTGTTAATACTGTGGTTTTACCTTTAGTCGTTTCTTTCTTTGGCATCGAGGTGAGAACGATTGGTGATATGGGTGAACTCCCTGACACTTTGCCTATCTTCTTGTGGCCCGATGTGCCTTTGACATTTGAAACTTTGAGTATTGTGTTGCCATATTCGATTTCTATTGCAATTGTGGGTCTTTTAGAGTCTTTGATGACAGCGAATGTTATCGATGAATTGACGGATACCGAAAGTGATAAAAAGCGTGAGTGTAAAGGCCAAGGGGTCGCTAATATTGGTTCGGGTTTAATTGGCGGTATGGCAGGCTGCGCGATGATTGGCCAGTCTATTATCAATGTGAAATCAGGTGGGCGAGGCCGATTGTCGACGATGGTTGCGGGTATTTTGTTATTAATTCTCGTCGTCTTTTTGAATGATATTTTATCCATTGTGCCGATGGCTGCCTTGGTTGCAGTGATGATAATGGTGTCGGTAGGGACATTTAATTGGACGTCAATTAAGGAATTAAAGACCAATCCTATTAGCGCTTCTAGTGTGATGGTTGCCACCGTTATTGTAGTGGTCTGGACGCACAACTTAGCCTTTGGTGTTTTTGCCGGTATCTTGATTGGTTCTTTGTTTATGGCTCAACGTTTAAGTCAATTCTTACTGGTTGAAAGTGACTATGATGAAGCCAGTGATACACGAACGTATCAAATTATCGGTCAGGTCTTTTTTAATTCGTCGGATAAATTTATTGGTTTCTTCGATTTTAAAGAAGCTGTAGATAAAATTGTGATCGATGTGCATCGTGCCCATTTTTGGGATATCACGGGTGTGGCTGCTTTAGATAAGGTCGTGATAAAACTAAGGCGCGAAGGAACCGATGTCAGTATTGTTGGCTTGAATGAAGCGAGTGAAACATTATTAGATAAATTTGCTGTACATGATAAGCCTGAAGAAGTTGAAAAAATGATGGGAGGTCTTTAACAATGACAATGACTAAAAATGGATTGATATTAACCGGTGTAGATGGTTCTGAGCTGAGTGATTCAGTACTGGATTACGCTATTTGGTTATCAAAAAAGTCTTCAGCGCCCTTAAAACTATTACATACGATCGAACATTCTCATCATAGTGAGCAAGTTGGGCATGAAGGTAATTTAACGCCGAATATAAAGGAACATTTACTTGATGAATTGTCAGATGAAGAGCGTTTAGAAAGCAAAAAGCTAATTGCCGATGGCAAGCAGATCATAAAGGGTGCTAAGGACAAAGCTGAGGCTGCTGGCGTCACTGATCTTATTGCTAAGCAAAGACACGGCAGTTTGCCTGAGGCTTTATTGGATTTGCAGTCACAGTTATCGATGGTTGTCTTAGGGTCGAAAGGACATGACCATGAAGGACAATTACATGGCTTAGGTGCACAATTAGAAGATGCCATTCGGGTCATTAAGAAACCTATTTTTATTGCCAAATCAGGGTTTAAAACACCTGAAAAAGTGATGTTTGCCTACAATGGTAGTCCAACCTCACATAAAGCATTGAATTTATTGGCTAGCATGGCGCTGTTTAAGCAGGACTTAGAAATTCACGTCGTGAGTGTTCAGAAAAATCTCAGTGATGCACAGAACCTGATAGAAGATGCTCAAAGTGTTTTAAATGATGCCGGTATCGATATGATAGGTCAGGCTATGACGGGTGAAGCAGTTGAGGTCATAACACATTATCAAACAACGCATGGTATCGATATTACTGTGATGGGCGCATTCAGCCATGGTAAGTTACATGGTTTTTTCTTTGGTAGTTTTACAACGCAAATGTTAATTGAAAGTAATACTCAGTTCATATTGGTGCGTTGATTCAACCATTGTGTTGTGGAGGAGCCTCTAATGAGATTTTCTTATTAGGGGTTTTTTTGTTTTAATGAGTTTTACTTTTTAAGCTTATTTGTTGTCACAGAGATAACGACCCTGAACGAGATGCTTTATGGCAGATGTAACAGATTATGACCTTTGTATTATTGGCGGTGGTGCGGCTGGCTTAGTCACGGCAGCTGGCGCTGCAGCTTTAGGTGCCAAGGTCATTTTGATTGAACAGAATAAATTAGGTGGAGATTGTCTTTATACTGGCTGTGTTCCCAGCAAAGCCTTAATTCATTCTGCTCATGTTGCTCATACCGTTTCTCAAGCTTCTCGTGCTGGATTATCAGCCATCCTTGACTCGGTGGAACAGCAAAAAGTATTAGGGCGGGTTAAGGATGTTATTGCACAAATTGAGCCTAATGATAGCCCTGAACGTTTTCGAGAACTGGGTGTTGAAGTACTGTTTTCAAAAGCTCAATTTATTGATGATGCCACCGTCATTGCAGATGAGCGGACCATAACGGCACGACATTTTGTTGTTGCGACAGGATCTCGACCTTTGATTCCTGACATCACGGGTCTTGATATTGTTGATTACTTTACGAATGAAACGATTTTTCGTACAGACGAAACAATTAAGCATCTTATTGTTGTTGGCAGTGGTCCTATTGCATGTGAACTGGCGCAAAGCTATGCGCGTTTAGGCGCTAAAGTCTCTATAATTAGCCAGTCAGGTTTATTGCCTCGGGAGGATAATGATTTATCGGCAGTCGTAAAAAGCCAGTTTGAATCAGAACAAATTGATTTGTATTTAGATGTCGATGTCGAACTGGTGTTGAAAACAGACACCGGTTTAGCCATACAAATTGATAATGGTAAACACAAAATCATCGAGGGAAGTCACTTGTTGGTCGCTACAGGGCGTTTAGCCAATGTTGATGGGTTCGGGCTCGATAAAGCTGGGGTTGACATTATTTCTGGGCGTTTAAAGTTAGATAGTCGTTTGAGGACAACAAACAGACGTATTTTTGCTTGCGGTGATGTTGCTGGCCCTTATTTATTTACGCATATGGCAGAACATCAGGCGGGCGTTGTATTGAGGAATACTTTATTTCGTTTACCGGCTAAGTCACAGGAGAGGGGGACTCCTTGGTGTACTTTCACATCACCAGAGTTGGCACGTGTCGGTTTGTCAGAACAGGAAGCACGTGAGCAAAATAAACAACATGAGGTCTATTGTTTTCCTTTTGCTGAAATAGATCGTGCAATTGTTGACGATCAAGCACAGGGGATTGTCAAGATTATTACAACACCTCGTGGCAAAATATTGGGTGCGAGTATTGTTGGCCCTCATGCAGGGGAATTGATCGCAGAATTCAGTTTGGCGATGTCAGCTGGTTTATCGTTATCAGCTTTGAGTAAAACAATTCATCTTTACCCAAGCTTGGCACAAATCAATCGGCGTGTTGCAGATGTTCGGTTGAAATCGAAGCTAACGCCTTTTAAACAACGTCTTTTGAAAAAAGTTTTTGGCTTGCGTGGGGGTAAGTGACAGTGTCAGGTAAGTGGCTAATTTTGTTGCTCATTCTGGTACTGTTTGCACTCTTTTTTATTTTTGAAGGGCCAAGTTATTTAACGCTTTCGGCATTTCAAGATTATAAAGTGGCGCTATTGAGTTATGTGGAGAACCATTTTGTCTTTTCTGTATTGTTAGCGGTCTCAATTTATATTACTGTGGTGACCTTGAGTTTACCGGGCGCGGCTTTTTTATCTTTACTAATGGGCTTTGTTTTTGGCCGTTGGTTAGGTTGGGTTTTACTCGTGGTTGCAGCGACAATAGGGGCTGTTTTGGTCTTTTTACTTGCCCGTTATTTGTTTTATGATTGGGCCAAGTCGAAAATACAAGGTATTTCGGCCGCGCAGAAGATAATGCAGATATTTGAACGTCATTCACTTCAGTACCTGTTGTTCTTACGATTAGTGCCGTTATTTCCATTTTGGGTAGTGAATTTAACCATGGCGATGACGACAATTAAGACAAAGCAGTATCTGCTAGGGACATTTTTTGGCATTCTACCTGGTAGTTTTGTATTTGCTAATCTAGGACAGTCGTTGGCGAGTATTGAACGTTTAGATCAGGTTTTTTCTGGTGAGCTGCTATTTGCTTTTGCTTTGTTAGGACTGTTAATGCTGGTGCCAGTTTTCGCTTCCAAAAGCCGAGATGATTATGAGAATAGATAATTAAAGATGTTAGATTCGGCCCCTTTGTTAGAAGTTAATCACTTTCCAGATATTAACAGGGATAGGTTACAAACCATTCAAGTTAATTTGGGTTATTTGTGTAATTTAAGTTGTACGCATTGCCATGTGAATGCCGGTCCTAAACGGACTGAATTAATGACAAAAGAATCGATTGATACGGTGTTAGATTATGCAGTCGCTGCTGGTGCCACTACGCTCGATTTAACTGGCGGTGCACCAGAAATGAATCCGCACTTTCGTTATTGCGTACAACAGGCACGTCAATCAGGTTTGAAGGTGATTGACAGATGTAATTTGGTTATTTTACAAGAAACAGGGTATGAAGATTTGGCCTTTTTTTTGGCGGAAAACAAAGTTGAAATAGTCGCTTCGTTGCCTTGTTATATTGAAGATAATGTTGATAAACAACGTGGAAATGGGGTGTTCCAACAAAGTTTAATGGGTTTGAAACAGTTGAATGCATTGGGCTATGGCCGTGAAAATAGTGGATTAACATTAGATTTGGTTTTTAACCCGCAAGGTATGAATTTACCGCCAGAACAACAAGCGCTTGAGGTCAGTTACAAACAGAATTTATCTGCCCATTATGATGTGGTGTTCAACCATTTATATACCTTGGCTAATATGCCAATACAGCGTTTTGGCAGTATGTTGATGAGCAAAGGGCAGTTTGACGATTATATGAGTTTGTTGGTGTCTAATTACAATGAGTCGACATTAACCGATGTGATGTGTCGTCAACTAATCAGTGTCGATTGGCAAGGGTATGTTTACGATTGTGATTTTAATCAAATGTTGCATTTACCACTGGCTGATCAAGACGCACGACATATTAGTAGTTTGAAAAATGAACTGCTTGAAGGTAAACCGATAGCAACACGCCAACATTGCTTTGGCTGTACGGCTGGACAAGGCAGTAGTTGTGGCGGCGCTTTAATATAAATATTGTTACTTAGGAAGAAAATAAATGGCACTTGAGCATAGTGTATTAGATAGATATTCGGAAGGGGCTGAATCCCGTCAGCCAGATTTATGCTGTCCTGTTGATTATGATGCTTCGTTACTGGCTTTATTGCCTCAAGAAATCATCGAAAAAGATTATGGCTGTGGCGATCCTTCGCGTTATGTTCGTGAAGGCGATACGGTACTTGATCTCGGTTCGGGGTCAGGCAAAATTTGTTATATGGCGGCACAATTGGTGGGAGAGCAAGGTTACGTTATCGGCATTGATATGAATGACGATATGTTGGATTTGGCTAAAAAATATCAGGTTGAAATGGCTGAAAAATTAGGTAGTAATCGTGTTGAGTTTGTTAAAGGTTTAATTCAAGATTTGGCAGTTGATTTGGCTGCTGTTGATGAACAACTGTCCAAAACGCCCGTGTCTGATGCTGATGCTCTATTGCGTCTACAAACATGGCAACAAACACAGGCAATTACCTCACCTTTGATCAAGAATAATTCTATTGACTTAGTCGTTTCTAATTGTGTGCTTAATTTAGTTCAGGATAGTGATAAAACCAAGATGATAGATGAAATATTCCGGGTCATTAAGCCGGGCGGTCGTGTTGCCATTTCAGATATTATTAGCGACGAGTTGGTACCTGATCATTTAAAGGCAGATCCTACCTTGTGGAGTGGTTGTATCTCAGGTGCATTACAAGAGCAAAAAATGTTAGATGCTTTTGTTAAAGCGGGTTTTGTCGCCGTCGCTTATGATAAATGGGAAGCAGAGCCATGGCAGGTTGTCGAAGCTATCGAGTTTCGTTCTGTGACTATCACTGCTATTAAGCCACAAGATGAATCCTGTTTAGATGTTGGACATGCGGTAATCTATCGCGGCCCGTATTCGGAAGTTTATGATGACGAGGGACATGTTTATCCGCGTGGTCAACGTATTGCGACGTGTGCTCGTAGTTTTGATTTAATGACTAGTGGCGTATATAAAGATGATTTTATTGGTATTACACCGGCGGAATTAAAACCTGCGGTTAATTGGTGCACACCGGCTGGTACTATCCGACCAGCAGGTGAAACGAAAGGTGCTTCTCATACTGGTATGGACTCGGTAAGGAATTGTTGTTATATTTCCATGATTTTAGCACTTGACCCTGATGACAAAAGCTTAGATGTTTTCTTGACAGAAGGAGATGCAATATCTGCTTGTGAAGGGACCGACCTTGAGGAATTACTTATAGAATTTTGGATTAATGAAGGCAAGTCACTTAAAGCTGATTTTGTAAAACCAAACAATAAAAGTGTGTTTTCCGTTATTTCAAGGACTTATCGTTTGATACCGAACTTTGAAGGAAAATCATTAATAGAAAGCCTCGATTATATTCCATATAACGAGGGAAATTCCAGCTTTAATAGTACTGATATAATACGAAAATAGTTAACGACTGGACGAACTTTCTGAAAGAAATTTTATGGCGGAGTTAAGCATTATTATTCCTTGTTTAAATGAAGAAAAAGGCATTGTCTTTTTCTTATCCCGATTGCAAAAGTTACGGTGGCATTGCGAGTTAATATTAGTAGACGGGCAGAGTAATGACGAGACGGTGGCTTTGGCTAAAGCTTATGTCGACCGATGTGTGATTTCCGAGCCAGGGCGGGCTAAGCAGATGAATGCAGGTGCTGAAGTGGCCCAATCAGAGATCTTATTATTTTTGCATGCAGATACGTTTTTGCCTGAAAGTGCGACAGTACAAATTCAATCAGCTATTGAGACAGGCTATCAGTGGGGCCGGTTTGATGTACGATTAATGGGGCAGCATTTTTTATTACCGATTATCGCCTTGTTAATGAATGCCCGATCGGCACTCACGCATATTGTGACAGGTGATCAAGCGCTTTTTGTCACACGAGATCTATTTAATAGAGTAGGGCAGTTTCCCGATATTGCTTTGATGGAAGATATTGCTTTATCTAAGCAATTAAAGTCTTTCGCTAAACCCTATCGACTTCGTCATTGTGTTGAAACCTCTGCTCGACGTTGGGTGGAACTTGGCGTTATCAAAACGGTCGTATTGATGTTATGGTGCCGTTTACAATATTTTTTCGGCGCTGATCCTGATTATCTTTCTCAACTTTATCGACGAGGACAGTTTTGGATACGTTAATTCGTTTAGGTGTTTTTGTTGGAATGTTAATTATGATGATGTTGTGGGAAGCCAGAGCACCTCGTCGACAACTTCGTTACTCTCGCTGGCAACGTTGGCCCATCAATATCGGTTTGTCAGCGATTACTGCAATGTTATTACGGCTTAGCATTGGAGGCATTGCTTATTTTGCGGCCATATTAGCGAGTGAAATGGAGTTCGGTCTGTTAAATATGCTTGTCTTACCTCAATGGTTATCGCTTGTAGTTGCGTTAATATCGTTGGACTTGGCCCTGTTTGGACAACACTTGGCGATGCATCGCTGGCCATTACTGTGGCGCTTACATAAAGTGCATCATACTGATCTAGATTTTGATGTGACGACGGCTGTTCGTTTCCATCCGGTCGAAATCATTTTGTCATTGGTTTATAAAGTCATTATTATCAGCCTATTAGGCGCACCAGCATTGGCCGTGCTTATTTTCGAATTAATTTTGAGCACGAGTGCATTATTTAATCACGGCAATATTATGATTCCTGTTCGCTGGGATAAACGTTTGAGATGGCTGTTGGTTACTCCGGATATGCACCGTATTCATCACTCTTCAACTCAGACAGAAACAGACAGCAACTTTGGTTTTTCGATTAGTATATGGGATCGGCTTTTTGGTACTTATATAGGTGAACCGGCGCTAGGACAAAAGGGTATGAAAATTGGTTTATCCCAGTTTCGATATAGCTCAGCAGTGACATTAAAAAAACTATTGTTGATGCCATTTAAACCATAGAGATGGTTTACCAATATCCTAATGCCTGTCTCATTGTGTTTTGCAAGGCACCCGTTCCAGGCCAGGTTAAAACTAGATTAAGCCCTGAATTGTCTTCTGAGCAGGCAGCTGTAGCTCATAGAAAACTAACTCAGCGCTTATTAGACTGGTTATTACAAGCAGCGCTTTGCCCGACTCAGCTATGGTGTTCACCTAATACAGAACATGCGTTTTTTCAGCAATGTGTTGAGGACTATGGTGTGACATTGTATCAACAATGTGATGGTGATTTAGGTGTCAAGATGGATCATGCACTTCAAAGTAGTCTGAAACATTTTGATCGTGCTTTGCTGATAGGATGTGACTGTCCTTCCTTGTCTGAAGCCGATATACAACAAGCTTTAGCAGACTTAAAACACTATGATGTTGTTTTATCGCCGGCGGAAGATGGTGGTTATGTGATGATTGGTTGCGATTACCCCCAACCAATGTTGTTTAATGACATAACCTGGGGATCGAATCAGGTTTTGTCAGCTACTTTAGATAGGGTAGAAACATTAGATTTGCGTTATAAGCTGACAGAATTGCAATGGGACGTAGATACTTTTTCTGATTGGCAACGTTTTTGTCAGATGAAATAACGTAAAATAACCCTGTTTTTAATTGAGACGTTAATGAAATGACAACTGAGTTTTATGGTGAAAGTGAAGATGAATTTGAGGATGAGAAGAGTAAGTCCCAAATTAAACGTGAATTACTTGAGTTAAAAGCATTGGGCAGAACACTCATCTCACTGCCAGTAAAAGACTTGGACAAATTAGTATTACCCGAACGTTTATACGAGTCAGTTGTGAAAGCGCAATCCATGAGTCACGGTGCATTAAAACGTGAAACGGGATTTATCGGCCGCCTTATAGCTGATGAAGATCATGAAACGATCGCAGCTAATGTAGCGAAACTAAAGCAAGCTCACCAAGGTGAAGTGAAGCAGTTTCATGAGTTAGAGCAGTGGCGAGATCACTTATTGTCGGGTAATAACGATGTAATGACGATGTTACATCAGCAACTTGAATCCTTTGATGGTCAATATGTGCGTCAGTTAGTCAGAAATGCGGCTAAGGAAGCAAAGCTTAATAAAAGCCCAAAGTCTGCTCGTTTATTATTTAAATATTTGCAGACATGCCAAGTTGAGACATGATGGTTTAACGTCTTGGAAGCGAAATAATAAAGCAAGCACCCCCCTAATTTACTCGAACGTATTTTAAGCGTGCCTTGATAGGCATCAACGATATCGCATGCAATAGCAAGGCCTAAACCTTGTCCTTCTGTTTGGGTACCCATTCTTTTACCGCATTTTAAAATATCTTTTTGTGCCGATTTTGGTATTCCCTTACCATCATTATCGATATAAAAGCGTATAGATTCTTCGTCTGTGATAATTTCAGTACTCACGCGGATTCCACAATACTTATAGGCATTTTCCAAAAGGTTACCAAACAATTCATTCATATTACCTTCATCAGCACTTAAGGTCAGGGTTGGATCGAGTCGGCTTTGATAGGTAATGTGTTTTCCTTGATACTCTTTATCGAGTGATGTGGTGAGTTTCTTAATTAATGCTGTTATAACCACAGGGGCTTGGAGTGTTGAGCTACCTTCTGTTGCTGCATCAAGTTGGTAAACTTTAATTTCACCGTCATCATGAAGCACTTTTACTCTGAACAGTTGCTTATCGCCATCCTATTTGGAATCGGCAGATAGGACTTTACCGCCCGACTGTTGTTGGATATGTTCGGCACCTGATTCTTTCGTCAAGGGCAATGTTGTATCTGCCATTACGCTTCCTATGGCGGCAATTAATACGATAGTAAAAAGAATAGGGCGTGTAAAGTCATGATTATTTAGCTAGATTAGGCCTGACTGTGCCAATTGCACCATCAGCTCTGGCTCTTAAATAACTGTATATGCCATCAATGTTTCTCATAACGACTTGTCTACGACCTTGCGCTGGCATACGACCTTGTTTAGTCGTTTGTCTTGCTTTTGGTACATTTCCTGTTTTGACGGTTTCAGTAAATTCTTCCAGAGATAGAGTGGTTAAACTTTTGGCTAGGTTCGGTGCCTTTGGGCCACCTTGTCCAAAAGTGCCATGACAGCGCGCGCACCATTGACGATATGTTTTATAGCCTTTGTAGCTATTTGAATCTAATGCTTTACCATCGGCTACGGTATAGGGTGTGTCAGCATAACTAGGCACAGAAACAGCTAAAAAAGCTGTTAAGGTGAATGCTACAAGACGTAACATATTACTTCGGCTTTGCATCGTTTGACTCCTTACACATATCATTGTGTTCCCATTAGAAACTATTCACTTTGTTTCGGCAAGTGCATAGTTTAAAAATACCCTTTATCTACATTCCTCTGAAGGGTATTAGCGAGGTCTTTGTTAGGTTGGGAATTTAAAAATGTTTGGTATTGCTGGCCTTGATATTGATACCAAACTAGATATTAATTCATTATTTCCCCGCCATGACAGCTTTTGTTTTTTTGACTGCTGTTATTCAGCTGCCTGTGTCGCGGAGTAGTATTCGTTAACGCTATCCATGCGAGTGCTTGCCGTTCTACTCTATGTTTGACGGGAACAATGCTGACACAACTGTATATTTTTATTCCATTTGAGAGAGGCACTATTTTTATGATTTGTAATTCTGTTTGAGGTTTAGGTTCGTCATACCAATGTTGGGCTATTATCCAGATAGATAGTAATGATAAGCCCTTGATCAAAAAAACTTCAATCAGTGATAAAGCATCAGATGATCCCTTATATTTGATGATGTTAGATAGTCTACTGAGATAAAGCTGAATCTTTCCTGCCGCCTGGGATGTTTTTAGCTGCAGCTGAACATTATAATTTGGCTTCAGCTATTGATTTGTGGGTGGTTGGCCACTTCATGGGCATCAAACGATTGATGAGTTTGTTGAGAATGACGCTATTTTTACAAAACCAGGTGAAATTGGTGTCGATTATGCTCAAGGTTATTGGAATGGTCCACCTGTTCCTTGGGCGCTGGCTGAACACGTTATGACCGGCATTTCGCCCATTGCTTCTCAAGGCGCTTAGCTGAAATGGGGTAGGCTGTCTTGATGCCTTGTGCGAATAAAGAAATACGAAATTCCTCGATCATCCAGCGGTATTCATTAAGTGATTCAGAGGTATCCTTACCTGTATTATTTAAATAACGTTGCCAATGTGGCTGTACTTCTACCATCCATTCTTTATCACGCATCGGGTCGCTGGTCATTTTGTCTAAACGCTGCCCAATGGCTTGAAAGTATAGAGGCATGCGCTTGAGTGCTTGTTCGGGCGTGTTATGTATAAAACCCTGATAAACCAAGTAACTCAATTGTGATTGAATGTCTTTGACTGCATTTAGGGCTGTTAATGGCAGTTTTAATGATAAACGTTTAGCAACGGCATGATATTCTGCCAACGGTCTGGACAAATTATCGGCAAATTTATTGGCCGTTTCAATTAAGTCACCGCGTTTTTGTTCCAGACGATGTTCGAACTGGGTCTTATTCTGAATCGGTTCTTGATCTGAAATAAAACAAAGATCAAATGCGAGTGTGATGAGGTCCATTTTTAACTGTTCGCAAGGTGTGCTTGTAGCTATGTTAGCTTTAGCCTGTTTGAACGGACTCTCAGGGACATTGAGATAATGCAGGCACATTTGCTGCATATTCGGTAACTGTTTGTTTAAGTATTTGATACTATCGGCTTGGGCTAACATGAAGAGTCGCCTCAGCCCCAAATGTGTTTGGTGTTGAGCTTGTTTGGCCGTATCTAACAATGTCAGATCGACATGTTCTCCCTGATCAATCAAGGCCGGGTATGCTGTCATCTCCAAATTGTTCTGCTCAAGTGTTATTTGCGGCGCTAGTTCTCCGAAACTCCATGAGGTGAGTCCACGTTGTTCATGTTCGCTGTCAGGGATAGCCTGGAAACTAGCTGCTGCTTGTTGTGCCCATTGCAGTTTGAGCGCTGCCAAGTCACGGCTTTCCTCAAGTGCTTTTCCTGATTCATCGATCAGTTTGAAATTCATTTGTAGATGAGGTGGTAATGCAGAAACTTGCCAATCCGAAATGGGAATGTCGATGCCTGATAATTTTAATAATTGTTTCGATAGCGCTGCTAGCAAATCCCCATCATCCGGTGTCATCACTTTTAGACAGTTATCAGCATAGTTTGGTACCGGTATGAAATGACGACGTTGTGATTTGGGCAGGCTTTTGATCAAGAAAATGATTTTTTCTCGAAGTAGACCAGGAACAAGCCATTGGTAGCGATCTGGATTTGTTTGGTTTAACAGCGAGATAGGAATGGTTTGGGTAATACCATCTTGTTGTTGTCCAGGTTCAAAATGGTATTCCAGATTAAGTGGAACGCGATTAACTAATATTTGATCTGGGAAGTTTTCAGCTGTGATGTGTTCTGCTTGGTGTTGCATCAAACTATCGCGATCTAAAAATAGGTGTTTTGGCTCACTTTTTTCGATTTGTTTTCGCCATTTTTCAAAACCGGCACCATTAACGATATTGTCAGGAATCTTCTGTTGGTAAAATTCAAACAATACTTCATCATCCACTAATACATCACGTCGTCGTGATTTTTTTTCAAGTATTTCGATACTTTGTATTAATTCAAGATTGTATTTAAAAAAGGCGGCGCGACAATGCCAATCACCTTGTACTAGGGCATTACGGATAAATATTTCGTGGGATTGCGAAGGGTCAATTGAGCCAAAATGACGGCGACGGCGTGCCACAATGGGTAAACCATAAAGTGAGACTTGTTCAAATGCAATAACTTGCGCTGGTTTCTTTTCCCAATGCGGGTCGGCATATTGTTTTCTGACTAAATCACCAGCAATTTCTTCAATCCATTCTGGTTCTATTTTTGCGACGACACGGGCATAGAGCCTACCTGTTTCAACTAGTTCGGCAGCCATGATCCATTTGGACCCTTTTTTATGGAGCACTGAACCAGGGAAGATATGGCATTTTAAATTACGTCCCCCGGTATATTCAGTCTTATCTGTTTTGGTTGCGATATTGCTGAGCAATCCTGATAGTAATGCTTGGTGAATGGCAGGGTAGTCAGCGTTTTGTGAATTTGGCTTAAAGCCCATTTGAGTGATTTGAACATGTAATTGCTGGTGAATGTCATGCCACTCTCTTAACCGCAAAAAGGATAAAAAGTTTTCTTTACAATATTTTCGAAGTTTATTTTGGCTGAGATGTTTCTTTTTATAATGGTAAAGCGCCCATAGTTTTAAATAGGCTAAAAAGTCGGAACGCTCATCTTTAAATTGACTGTGTGCCTGATCGGCTGTTTGTTGTTTGTCCATTGGTCGTTCACGTGGGTCTTGAATACTTAAGGCACTAGCGATGACCAGGACTTCGGTTAAACAGCCTAAGTTATCAGCGGCTAAAATCATCCGTGCAATCCGAGGTTCAATCGGTAATTTGGCCAATTGTTGTCCGAGTGGTGTTAGACGATGTTGTTTTGTCACGGCACCTAATTCTTCTAATAACCTAAAACCATCGTTAATGACTTTTTGTGGCGGCGGGTTAATAAAAGGAAATTGTGCTGGGTCGCCCAGTTTTAGCGCCGCCATTTGCAAGATGACTGAGGCTAAATTGGTACGCAATATCTCAGGATCGGTGAAATCGGGACGGTTGTTAAAGTCATCTTCATCATAGAGCCTGATTGCGATACCTGCTGCGACACGTCCACAGCGGCCAGAGCGTTGATTAGCACTGGATTTCGATATTTTTTCTATCGGTAGGCGTTGTACTTTATTGCGGACACTATATCGGCTGATACGTGCGTAACCGGGATCAATAACATAACGAATTCCCGGTACGGTTAAAGAGGTTTCTGCTACATTAGTCGACAGGATGATTCGTCTTTTACCACCCGTTTTAAAGACTCTATTTTGTTCTGCTGATGATTGTCGTGCAAATAGCGGAAGAATATCCGTTTGATCGGGGCGGTGTTTTCTAAGGGCTTCCGACACTTCTCTGATATCACGTTCACCTGATAAGAAAATGAGTATATCCCCTTGTCCTTCTCGACATAGTTCATCTGTGGCATCGATGATCCCTCGGATCATATCGTAATCGCGTTGTTCTTCATCGTCATCCATTGGAGGCTGGTAACGGACTTCAACAGGGTACGTGCGTCCGCTTACCTCGATAACTGGTGCATCATCAAAATGTTTTGAAAAGCGTTCTGTATCAATGGTGGCTGAGGTAATAATGATTCTGAGATCAGGACGCTTAGGCAGGAGTTGCTTAAGGTAACCTAATAAAAAATCAATATTGAGACTACGTTCATGTGCTTCATCAATTATGATAGTGTCATATTGATTTAGAAATTTGTCGTTCTGTGTTTCGGCTAATAAAATGCCGTCTGTCATCAATTTGATATAGCTTTTATCAGCTTTAACTTGATCATGAAAACGGACTTTGTAGCCGACGACATCGCCTATTTGGCTTTTAAATTCTTCCGCGATTCGTGTTGCAACTGTCCGTGCAGCAATGCGACGTGGTTGTGTATGGCCAATTAAACCCTGGACACCACGGCCAAGTTCTAAACAGATTTTTGGAATCTGGGTTGTTTTACCCGATCCGGTCTCACCACTTAGGATGATGACTTGGTTGTCTTTAATCGCTTGTGCAATTTCTGCTTTGCGTTCGGTAACAGGAAGGGATTGGTTAAAGGAAGGTTTAGGCAACGCCTTTAGGCGTTGCTCACGACGCGCTATAGATGCGAGTAATTTATTTTCGAATGCGGTAATTTGTTCCGAACTTACTTGTTGTTTCTTTCTTAAATTCGCTAAACGACATCGTAGAGGATGTTGATCAATCAACATGGCATTGCTGATCGACTGCTGAAGTTGATTGAGCGTATTTTTCACGTGATGTTTTAAGGAAAGGCAAATAAGAGAAACGTTAGAGATATTCTACTTTAAAGCATTTTTGTTATTTATGTCAGAGGGTTGATTTACCTTACTACACTAACAGTTTTTATTGTTGACACTACCATCAGGCATGATGGTGTTACAAAAAACGGTACCATTCTGACGACTGCCAGATAAATCTGCATCTGTTAAATCTGCATTGGTGAAGTTCGTAAATATAAGTTGTGCTTTTCGTAGGTCAGCATGACGGAGGTTGGCATTTTGCAGTTGGGCATAATCTAAAATAGAACGCCTAAGAACGCTGCTTTCAAGATTGGAGTTCTGTAATTTGGTATGAGCTAACCAGGCACCCCTCAATTTAGCATGCGTGAAATTGGCCTTTTTTAGATTTGCGCTACTAAAGTCTGCATGGTTGAAGTTTTGTTTACTAAAGTCTGCATTACTTAGGTCACAACGGTTGCATTGGTGGGTAGTCATTAATTTGTCTAGATCAGCTTGTTCGTAGGCCAATGTATCGCTTGAGATGAGTGTTCCAAGCAAAAGTACTGCTAACTTCATTTTTTTCTCCTGCATGGTGCTGGGTTATCAAACAATTTATTACTATTGACGATGTCACACCGGCTAAAGTTCCACCATTTGGGCAATTTCCCATTCTAAAAGATAATTTATCTAGGACACAACTTATTTGGTTTAGCGTGGCAATTGGATCGTTGGCTCTTTTGCCGCACGGTAAAAAGCGGCCACATGGCCAATCGACATGACTAAGTCAGCAGAATTAGTGTCAGCAATTGAGTTTAATATGGCTAAACGTTCTGCTTTTTCTGCGCCACTGACTTTCACTTTGATTAATTCATGACGACTTAGGGCGTTGTCTATCTCAGCTTGGACATTATCTGTTAGCCCCTTGTTACCTAGCATCACAACCGGTTTTAGTGGGTGGGCTAGACCGCGTAAATAGCGCTTTTGCTTATCGTTTAATGCCATGGATGAGCTCACCTGTATTAAAATAAGTCCGATTATACAGGATGCGAACATGACCCCACATAAGTTTACGATTACTGCCGCTCGAGGCATGTTGCCGTTATTGGCAAAAGAGCTGACGGCAATGGGTATTACTGACACGAAGCAAGAGCAAGGTAATATCCGTTTTACTGGCAGTTTAGAACACGCTTACCGGGTTTGTTTATGGTCACGTGTTGCTATTCGTGTTTTGATGCCGATTGCGCGTTTCTCGGCGAATACGACCGATGAGCTCTATGATGGGATTAAAACTCTAGCATGGGAAGAGCATATCGATGGAAAAAATACAACATTAGCCGTTGATTTTAATAGCTTTCGGTCAAAAATTCATCACACACAATATGGTGCTCAGCGTGTCAAAGATGGCATTGTCGATCGTTTTCGAGAACAAATAGGCGAGCGACCTTCGGTTGATTTGGTTCAGCCCGATCTTCGTATTAATGTTTACGTCAAACATAACCAAGCCGCTGTTAGTATCGATCTTTCAGGTGAGAGCCTGCATAAACGTGGTTACCGTGTGACATCCACTGCTGCGCCTCTAAAAGAACATTTAGCCGCTGCTATTTTGATGACAGCAGATTGGCCTCGTCTGTCAAAACAGGGTTGGGCATTGCTTGATCCGATGTGTGGCTCAGGTACATTTTTAATTGAAGCTGCAATGATAGCAGCGGATATTGCCCCTGGCTTACAGCGTGATTATTTCGGTTTTTTATACTGGAAACAACATGATAAACAGGTTTGGAAACAATTGAAGGCTGAGGCTGAACGACGTCGTCAAAGTGGTTTATCACGTTTACCTCTAATTTTAGGTGGGGATACCGATGCTTCAGCTGTTAAAGCTGCTAGAGATAATATTGCTGAAGTGGGGCTAACAGACCGAATTCAGGTTGAACATCGTGATTTACTCGATTGGCCTGCACAGTCAAAATCATTACCGAATAGCGGTTTACTGGTGTGTAACCCACCTTATGGCACGCGAATTGGCCAAACGGATGATTTACATTTTCTTTATAAAAGCTTAGGTAATGTTATCGCTGATAGTTTAACCGGTTGGCGGACAACATTAATTACGGATAATCCAGATTTAGCTAAATCAACGGGCTTGACAGAGTATGACTGTACGCCTTTTGACAATGGCCCAATTGCTTGCCAGGTGATTCAATACCGCGCTATTAGAACTTTTTCAGAGCAGGCACAAAGAATGGTCACTTCGCCAGATCCTATAACTCCTTCTGTGACGGTTGTAGATGACTATCAGCTATCAGAACATGCAGAGATGTTTGTTAATCGTTTTAGAAAGAATTCGAAACATATGGCGAAATGGGCGAAGAAAAATGATATTAGCTGTTATCGTGTCTATGACGCTGATCTGCCTGATTATGCGGTTGCTATCGATTTTTATGGTGACGCTGTTCATGTGCAAGAATACGCACCGCCAAAACAGATTGATCCTGAGAAAGTAGTACGACGCTTAAAAGATGTCATGCATTTATTACCGTTAATACTTGATATCCCTACTTCGAATATTGTCTTGAAATTGCGCCAGAAGCAACGTGGCGCTCAGCAGTATGAAGCACAAGGTGCGCAAAAGCATCGCTTTAAGGTGACAGAATATGGTTTGCAGTTTTGGGTTAATTTAACGGATTATTTGGATACAGGGCTCTTCATAGACCATCGTGTTACTCGGCAAAAAATTGCGAACTTAGCTGCCGGCCGTGATTTTTTGAATTTGTTTGCCTATACGGGGTCAGCTTCTGTTTATGCGGCGGCGGGTCATGCACAAACAACAACGACAGTTGATATGTCCAACACCTATTTAGCATGGGCTGAGGACAATATGGCGCTCAATGGATTTAAAGGTGATACGCATCGTACTATCCGTGCAAATTGTTTGGAATGGCTTCAAGCAGCGCAGCAAGAAGCGCAAAGATATGGCCTGATATTTTTAGATCCACCCACTTTTTCGAACTCGAGCAGAATGGAAGGGGTTTTTGATATACAGCGTGATCACGTCTCATTAATTCAAATGGCAGCCGCATTATTAACTGCTGATGGCCAATTGGTTTTTTCAACGAATCGTCGAGACTTTAAATTAGATGCCGCATCGTTATCTGCTCTAGCGATTAAAGATATCAGTCACGAAACACTGCCACTCGATTTTAAGCGTAATGCGAAAATTCATGCTTGTTGGTTGATCAACAAGACTTAGCGTTATTTATCGTTAGTTAACCCGAAATCGGGGTTAATATGTTTTTGCCATTTGTTCTAGCAGTGTCGATTGCGCGCACATTGTTTCAGTTTTGGACTCTTTTTCTATACGTTGATAGCGCCCATCAGCAGCAAGTTGCCACGCTTGCACATTGTCAACCAAATAGACATGTAAATCATCGATAACCTGTTGGCGAAGCTGTTTTGGTTGGATTGGAAAACAGGCTTCAACACGGCGTAATAGGTTCCGTTTCATCAAGTCGGCACTGGCAGCCCAAACCTCGGGTTCTTCATCATTTTTAAAATAATAGATGCGTGTATGTTCCAAGAAACGGCCGATGATACTACGCACCTGAATATTTTCTGATAGCCCTTCGATGCCAGGTTTAAGACAACATATACCACGAACGATAAGATCGATTTTTACACCAGCCATTGAAGCGCGATAAAAAGCACTGATCATTGTTGGTTCAACAAGGGCGTTGACTTTAGCAATGATATGACCTGATTTACCAGCCTCTACATTGGCAATTTCACGTTCGATTCTGCTCAATAAACCATCCATGAGGGTGAATGGAGCATGCAATAATTTATTTGTTTTGGGGACTTTCCCTAAACTGGTTAATTGCACGAATAAGTGGCTAACATCTTCGGTAATCTGTTTATCTGATGTTAAGAAGCCGTAATCGGTGTAGATACGCGATGTACTACGATGGTAATTTCCTGTCCCCAAATGGGCATACCGTCTTAATTTATTATTTTCACGGCGTAGGACAAGCAACATTTTGGCATGGGTTTTATAGCCAACGATACCATACACAACATGAACAGCTGCTTGTTGAAGTCGAGAGGCTAGAGCGACATTTTCGGCTTCATCAAATCGAGCACGGAGTTCAATAACGACAGTGACTTCTTTACCCGCTTTAGATGCCACGACTAAGGCATCAACGATAGGTGACTTTGAGCCTGTTCTATAGAGCGTTTGTTTAATGGCCAAAACAGTGGGGTCTGTTGCTGCTTGTTTTATAAAGTCAATGACCGGACTAAATGAATGGTACGGGTGATGAAGCAAGACATCTTGTTTGCGTAGTACAGAAAACAAATCGGAATTTGCAGGTAACGATGCAGGATAACCTTGTTTGAATGGCTTAAATTTCAAATCTGTTCTTTCGACAAGGTTATAAATCTCTTGAATACGACTTAAGTTAACTGGCCCATTGACTAAGTAGACTTTGTCTTCTTCCATACCACACTGTACGCGAAGGAAATCGACTAAAGTTTGGGGGCAATTATGAGCGATCTCCAGCCTGACTTCGTCACCATAATGTCGATGGGTTAATTCATTGGCGATAGCAGATAATAAATCACTGGTTTCTTCGGTATCAATTGCCAAATCACTGTTGCGTGTGACACGGAATTGATAACACCCTTTGACTTTCATGCCATAGAATAAGTCTTCAGCGAAAGCATGAATAATGGAAGACAAAAAGACAAAACGATGTGTACCTTTTTTTTCATCTTCATGAGGTAACTCAATGACGCGCGGCAAAGCGCGAGGTGCTTGTAGAATGGCAAATCCACGGTTACGGCCAAAGGCGTCTTTACCTACAAGAGAAACAATAAAGTTCAAACTTTTATTTAGTAAGCGTGGGAAAGGATGAGCTGAATCTAAGCCCATTGGACTTAATATAGGCGCAATTTCTTCAGTGAAGTAAGTCCGCAGCCATTTTGTTTGTTCTGGCGTCCAATTTGCTCGTGATAAGACTTCGATGCCTTCTTGTTCTAATGCCGGTAATAACACATCGTTTAAAACCTCGTATTGCTCTTCAATAATTTCATGAGCACGTGCCTTGATTAATTTAAGTGCTTCTTGAGGTGTTACTTGATCGGCTTCAATATACAAATCACTGATTTCGATTTGCTGAATTAAACCTGCCACACGAATTTCAAAAAATTCATCTAAATTGGTGCTAGAAATACATAGATAATTGAGTCGTTCCAGCATTGGAACTGATTCATCCAATGCTTGTTGTAGTACTCGCCAGTTAAACTCGAGCAAGCTTAAATCTCGGTTTAAGTATAGGCCTGGGTTAGCTAGGTCGAGGGTTGTATTATCTGTGTCCATGAGCGGTATTATAGTCAATCGTACGACATTGATATGACATTGCCAGAGCAATGTATGAATATTCGTTAAATATAAGTATAGCTTAATCTAGGCTTTGAAACTGTGGTTTAGGTTTAGTTCTAGGGCCTACTACCAACGATATTTATCGAAGTTATCTGGATTAGCCCAGTATCTACTGTTTAACCATTCCTTTTTAAATTGATAATCTTCGATAGCGTAACTGAATATTTGATAATGATTAATTTGCCCTTGTTTTTTAAAACCCAAGGCAAAATAATCTGTCAAAACCCAGTCGGAACGGAACTGTTTTTGATCGACTATCAATAAAAGGTGTTGGGCATATTGATTTCTTAAGGTAGAAAGCCATTGCACAGCATCAACTTTATCTAAATTTTCAATCACATCACTGACAATGGCGATATCAATTGTTGGCAGTGTCTCTAGTTGAGCGAGCTTAAATGGTGTTGTCAAAGTATAGGATCTGGTATCTTGCACGGTATTAAGCGTGTTTTTAACCAAGTCACCAGCGATAAGTATGCTCTGACCACGATATTGTTGAATAAAAGGTAAGATAATTTTTGATAAATCAGATAAAGCTGCCATGACAGAAAAGAATAAAACATCTCCTGCTTTTTGGGAACAAAAACGACTGAGTCAAATGAGCCATGATGAATGGGAAAGCCTGTGTGATGGCTGTGGTCGCTGCTGTTTGCATAAACTTGAAGATGCTGATGATGGTGAAGTTTTTTATACCCGTGCTGCTTGCGACTTACTGGATATTGCGCAGTGCCGCTGTACTGATTATGCTAATCGTGAACAACGTATGCCAAATTGTGTTCAGCTAAGTGTTGAACAAGCCCGCTATTTTGAGTGGTTGCCACCTACGTGTGCTTACAGGCTTTTAGCCGAAGGGGAAACATTGCCTGAGTGGCACCCACTGGTTTCGGGTACATCTCAAAGTGTTATTGATGCGGGTGTCTCTGTTCGAGACATTGCCAAACCAGAAGCTGAGTTAGGTGATTTAAGTGATGAGATCGTATTGTTGCGTGATGCAATTAAAGTGGCTGCCAATTAACCTATGAAGCCTGAAGAAAGTAAAATTTTCACGGCCAGTTTAGAAAAAGCAGCAATCGAATTATTACGCTACGAAGCCTTTCGTAAACCAGATGACTTAGCCCGACGATTTGGTTTGCCTTTACCCGTGCCTCGTCATTGGTGGCGTAATACTGATCAAAAGACTACTCCGATCGATTCAATGTCTCCTACGCCTAAGCAAGCGAAAGCCATTCGCCGGGCAACTCAGGTATTAGAAGGGTGGGAGAAAATAAAGCGTTACCGACCCGAATGTGGTGCGCCATTAAATAATGGTAAGCGCTGTAAAAACTCTGTCGCGATTAGACCACCAGAAGCGTGGGACCGTGGTTGTTTGGCTGATCGTTGTCGTGTTCATGGTGGTTTGGCACGGACTATTAGACGAAAGAAACCAGATGATGCTGATCAATAAATGTCTCTATTTAATGAGGCTTTCTGTATGATTGGCGCTTGTTTATATAATGGCTGTGCTGGGAGAAAGGTATGACTGATACAAATTTAGTGGCTTTTAATCAGCGTTTGTGTGATTTCATAGATGCTTCTCCAACACCATTCCATGCTGTCAAGACTATGACTAATAGCCTCGATTCGGCAGGCTTTATACAACTTGATGAGCGGCAAAGCTGGGCTAATATCGAGGCTGGCCAATATTATGTAACCCGTAATGATTCTTCTTTAATCGCTTTCACCCTACCTGATACCCAATTAGCTGATGTTGGTTTTAAAATGATGGGGGCACATACGGATAGTCCGTGTTTACATGTGAAACCACAACCAGAAAAAACTGTTCAGGGCTTATGCCAATTGGGTGTTGAAGTTTATGGCGGTGCATTATTGAACCCTTGGTTTGATCGTGATTTATCAATGGCAGGCCGTGTTAATTATGTTGATTCAAATAATGTACTGCAAGACGCTCTGGTGAACTTCGAACAAGCCGTGGCGATTATTCCAAGTCTTGCTATTCACCTCGATAGAGAAGCCAACAAAAATCGTACTGTCAACACACAACAACATTTACCGCCTATTTTGATGCAGGGTGACGAAACTTCAGAATTTGATTTTCGTGAGCTGTTAAAACAACAAGTCTTAAAGCAAACTCCTACCCTCGACATTGTGAATGTATTGGATTATGAAATCTGTCTTTACGATGTTCAAAATGCCGCTGTCACGGGGCTGAATGAGGACTTTATTAGTAGTGCGCGTTTGGATAATTTATTGAGCTGCTTTGTAGGTTTAGAAGCGATTCTTGCCTGTGATGCACAGCAACCGGCCTTATTGGTTTGCAGTGATCATGAAGAAGTCGGTAGTCTATCTACGTCGGGTGCACAAGGACCGTTCTTAGAGTCAATCTTGTTACGACTCTGTCAGGATAATGAAGCCTATCAACGAATGGTTCAGCATTCTTTATTAATCTCAGTCGATAATGCCCATGCCATACACCCAAATTATGCAGATAAGCACGATGCCGAACATGGACCAAAACTCAACGCTGGTCCTGTGATTAAAACCAATGCTAATCAACGTTATGCGACGAATAGCGAAACCAGTGCTTATTTTCGTCACTTATGTGCTCAAGTCGACGTGCCAGTCCAAGACTTTGTTGTCCGTAGTGATATGGGCTGTGGTAGCACTATCGGACCGATTACGGCGGGGGGTGTCGGTGTGAAGACATTAGATGTCGGATTGCCGAGTTATGCCATGCATTCTATTAGAGAACATGCCGGCAGTCGCGATGCTGGTATGCTGTGTCGCGTCATAACACAATTTTATAATGATTCAATTTAAACAGTAAGGATTTAACATGGCTGAAACAGTAGATGAATTAACGGTTGAATACCTGGAAGGTGAAGAAATGACCGTTAAAGAATTAGATAAAGTGATCTTAACAAAAGGCGCATGGGCAACACTTATGTTTCGGTATCAGGATTTAGACCATAAAACAGGTGAGTTTGGCCCCGATAAATACACGATTCGTCGTTACCAAAAACGCAATGGTGAATATAGTCAACGTTCTAAGTTTAATATTTCAAGTAAAGATCAAGCGAAGTCTGTGATTGATGCACTAACGAAATGGACGAATGAATAAAAGTGTTCTTTCCAATGTTATTGCTGCCAGTATTGTCGGTGCTGGAGTAGTATCAACAGGTCCCATTAAAGAAGTTTTACTCGCTGTTGGTTTATTTTCTCTGGCAGGTGGTGTCACGAACTGGCTGGCGATTCACATGTTATTTGAACGCGTCCCCGGATTATATGGTTCGGGTGTTGTCGTCGCTAGATTCGAAGAATTTAAGGACGGGATCCATGACTTAGTGATGCAACAATTCTTTAGCCAAAATAATTTAGACCGTTTTTTTGCTGATATGGTGACAGAAGATGAACACCATACGCTGGATTTCACTCAAGTCATAGATGAAACTGATTTAAACCCTGCATTCAATGGCTTGGTCGAAACAATTATTAATTCTTCCTTTGGCGGCATGTTAGCGATGGTCGGCGGAGAAGAAGCCATTAAGCCACTGAAAGAGCCTTTTATTATTAAGATGAAAACGGCACTCAATGAGATTGCTCATAGCCCTTCATTTCAACAAAGTGTCAAAGCTAAGCTAAGCAGTTCTCCTGTTAGTAATGAGCTTTTTGAGCAAGTAGAACAAGTTGTTGACGCACGCTTAGATGAGTTAACACCTCAGATGGTTAAAGACATTGTACAAACCATGATTCGCCAACATTTGGGTTGGTTAGTCGTTTGGGGTGGTGTATTTGGTGGTCTTATCGGCCTGTTAACGACTCAAATTCCCCTTTAAAACCGCGGTTTTGCAGTGTAATGTACATATTTGGCCTCAAGCCTTGGCGTTTTATATTCTGTTGTGCCTATAATCCACTATGTAATTAAAAGGGAAGTGGAGGGTGTACTATATGACTGTAGCTAATCAACGCCCTCATAATCGTGTTAAGCATCAAGCGAATATTCAAGTTGTCGCTAATGCTGAAAGTTATAATTTAGAAATGCGTGATTTTTCTGATTCAGGTCTTTACCTGTTTTGTGAAAACACCTGTATTTTCGATATACAAGAACAAGTTAGAGTTCAGATGCTTGAATTCGATGGTGTGCCAGTCCTTGACGCTGAAGTTGTGCGTTCAGAAGAAAATATTGTCTTTGCCGTTGAGTTTATTCAATAAGTTTTAAACAATCCTAGCAATGATTGCTTTTTAGCCAGCGGTAATTGCACAGTGACTTTCACTTTGTCGCTGAACTGTTGGTCAAGCAACTGGCCATGAAGTTTTTTGAGCTGATATTCCAATTTTTGTAATTCGCTATATTCAATCTCCATCTCAAACGCTGTTATTTCCACCCAAGGTTGAAAAGCTGCCTGTTCAATGGCCATTTTAGCGGCATTACCATAAGCCCGTGTTAAGCCACCTGTTCCAAGTTTCACCCCACCAAAATACCGAATCACACCCACAACCACATTAATGAGGTTTTCACCTTCTAATGGTGCCAAAATGGGTCTACCTGCCGTGCCTGAAGGTTCACCTGCATCATGACAACGTTCATGGATAAACCCATCTTCCTGTCGAATACGCCATGCAAAGGCGAGGTGATTAGCATTAGGGTGTTCACTGGCGAGTTTATTCAGATGTTGAACAGCTTGTTGTTGTGTTGCACAAGGATAGGTTGCCCCAATAAAACGGGATTTCTTGATCTCGAATTCGGTATTTGAAGGATGATGAATCGTTTGAATTGATTTGGACATAACAGCAATTTTAACGTTTTAAGCGTTACTTTAATACGTGTTAGGATAATGTTTTCAATATTGTTATTTAGTTTATTCCATACAATCAATGGGGGCAGAATAATTGATTTCTGATTTAAAAGAAGCCATTGCTAATAGATACCGTCGTGGCCCATAATGCAGAATATAATACTTTCAGATAAAGGTTTAGTATGGAATTAGTGCCGCAGTATTGGTGGATAGGACTGATTGCGATTGTGGTTATCGTTTTACTGTCTAAAAAGACCAGTAAAGCTTTCGGCGGTGAAACTGAAGAGATTGATGCTAAGCGAGCAGCTGAGCTTATTGAACAAGAACAAGCGCTGTTGATTGATTTAGCTGAAAAGACCACTTTTGATAAGGGTCATATCTCTTGTGCCGTCAATATGCCGGGTATTTCTTTTATTAATGGGACAGCTGAATTATCTGTTACGTCGAAGCCCGTTATTCTAGTCCCGATGAAAGGTTTAATTCCCATGCCTGTGGTGCAGTATATGGACAGTGTTGGCGTGCCGAAAACGTACATCTTTAAAGGTGGTCTTGAAGCATGGAAGGAAGCGGGATTGCCATTATAGTTCGTATTTTAAAATTGGATTGTTAAATTTAAATCTTTTCATTTATGAAGTCATCGCTCTGGTATGATCGTGGCTTTTTCCAATCGTGATCTTTCTTCATGGCTCAAGCCGCTTTTTCTTCTCTCTCGCTCTCTAAGGCGCAGCTCACTAATTTAAGCTCTTTGGGCTATCATAAAATGACGCCTACTCAGGCGCAAAGTTTACCTGCCATCCTGCAAGGGAAAGATGTGATCGCCAAGGCTAAAACAGGCAGCGGTAAAACAGCCGCTTTTGGTTTGGGGTTATTGAATAAGATCAATCCACGCTTTTTTGGTGTTCAGGCCCTGGTATTATGCCCAACACGTGAATTGGCAGATCAAGTTGGTAAAGAAATTCGCCGTTTAGCGCGTGCGACATCGAATATTAAGTTGATTTTACTATGTGGTGGTAAACCTTTTGGGCCACAAGTGGGCTCTTTAGAACACGGTGCCCATATCGTGGTGGGGACACCAGGTAGGATTCAAGATCATTTGCGAAAATCCACCTTAAAGCTCGATGGTTTGACGACATTGGTGCTTGATGAAGCAGACCGCATGCTAGATATGGGCTTTATCGATGTGATGCAAGAGATTTTTGAGCAAACCCCCTCGTCGCGTCAGACTCTACTATTCTCTGCTACCTACCCTGATACGATTCAGCACATCAGCAAACGTTTTCAGAAAAAACCGTTGATGGTGACAGTAGAATCCGATCATCAACCGAATGTGATTGAGCAGTTGTTTTACGAAGTCAAAAAACATCAGCGGAACAATAGCTTACTGGCATTGTTTGAGCATTATCAGCCTGAATCTACCGTTGTTTTTTGTCATACCAAAAAACAATGTGATGAGGTGGCAGTTTGGTTACGTGAACATCAGATCGAAGCGTTAGCCATTCATGGTGATTTAGATCAGCGTGAACGTGATCAAGTACTGGTCAGATTTGCTAATAATAGTTGTTCTGTTTTAGTTGCAACTGATGTAGCGGCACGTGGTTTAGATATTAAGGCCCTACAAGCCGTGATCAATTATGAGCTACCGCGTGATCCTGAGATTTATGTACACCGAATAGGGCGTACAGGCCGTGCAGGTGAGAAGGGCATCGCCTTAAGTTTATTCACCGAATTTGAACATGTACGTGTCAAAGCAATTGGTGATTATCAGAAAAAGCCAAGCATTATTGATGTACCCGCTTCATTAGACCGTGATCCTGGTTTTAGTCTACAACCACAAATGGTGACGATTCAGCTTGATGTAGGTCGCAAAAATAAAGTTAGGCCTGGTGATATTCTCGGTGCGCTAACCGGTGATGCAGGTTTGATGGGGTCCCAAATTGGTAAAATCGATATTTTTGATATGTCGAGTTATGTGGCGGTTGAGCGCACAGCATTACGACAAGCCATGGATTATTTGGCACAAGGTAAAGTAAAAGGGCGTTCTATACGCGCTCGCAAAATTCGTTAGTTTTGAGGGTGAGCATTTGTCAGAGTCAACATTCGTCATTGGGCAACGCTGGATCAGTAATAGTGAAGCAGAGTTAGGGTTAGGTATTATTAAGGAAAGTAGCGGCCGTCGGGTTGTTCTCAGCTTTCCGGCTGCTAATGAAGAGCGAACTTATGCTGCTGATAATGCCCCGTTAAGCCGGGTTATTTATCCTGTTAACGATACGGTTATAACAGAAGAAGGGGTGGCTTTTACCATTACGGCTCAACATGATTTAAATGGTTGTATTATTTACCACGGCACTGACGAAAATGGCCAAGAAGTTAGTCTTCATGAATTAGATTTAAGTAGTCATGCTCAATTTAGCCAACCTCAAGATCGCTTGTTTGCTGGCCAGATAGATAAAAACCGTCAATTTGAATTACGGACCGAAGCGTTAGCCCATCAGCATCGTCTAGAACGATCTTCGGTTTTTGGTCTGATGGGACCGCGTGTTCAATTGTTACCACATCAATTGTATATCGCTCATCAGGTCGGTCAGCGTTTTGCGCCACGTGTTTTATTGGCAGATGAAGTAGGCTTGGGGAAAACGATTGAAGCAGGTCTTATTTCCCACCAGCAGTTGTTAACGGGTAGAGCGCAACGCATATTAGTCGTTGTGCCGGATAGTCTCGTTCATCAATGGTTGGTTGAATTATTACGTAGATTCAATTTGCATTTCACCATCATGGATTGTGGGCGTTTTGATGCTATCACTGAGGCTGATGAAGGTAACCCTTTCGAGAGTGCTCAGCTAGTGTTATGTCAGCTCTCGATGCTGACTGATCAAGAAAACCCAGATATTTATCATCAAGCATGTGCTGCCGATTGGGATTTAATGATTGTAGATGAAGCGCATCATATACAATGGTCTGAACAAGAAGTTAGTATCGAATACCAATGTATTGAAGGCCTAGCACGAGAAGTAGCTGGCTTATTGTTATTGACTGCAACACCCGAACAGTTAGGCGTCGATAGTCATTTTGCCCGCCTACGCTTACTAGATCCAGAACGCTATTATGATTTGGCTGAATTTAAAAAACAGGAAGCGACTTATAAACCGGTTAGTGATTTAGTGTCGGCTTTGTTAGCTTGCGATACGGTTGATGTTATAAAAGACCTTAATTCCGATATCAGAGATTATTTAGGTAAGGATGCTGTCACTGCTTTGCACGCGGCAGAAGATTTTGAAGCTGAAAAACAAAAAGCCATCGATGCTTTATTAGATTTACATGGTACCGGGCGTTTATTATTTAGAAACACCCGTGATGTGGTGACCGGTTTTCCTCAGCGTCATTTACACCGTCATGTTTTAACAGCACCTGAGGATTATAACGACCAAGCTCTGAATGGCGAACCCTTAGCGCTATTGCAGGCAGAACGCTTGTTGGGCGATGATTGGTTAAGTCATGATCCCCGTGTCACTTGGCTAGCTGAATGGTTGGCTGGGCATCGCCGAGAAAAAGTGTTGGTGATTTGTGCCGAAGCAGAAACGGCACACGATTTAGAGCAGTGTTTACGCCTGCAACACGGTAAACGCAGTAGCGTCTTTCATGAAGGTTTATCCTTGATCAACCGAGATCGTGCTGCGGCTTATTTCGCGGATGATGAAGAGGGCGCGCAGGTCCTTATTTGTTCTGAAATTGGCAGTGAAGGACGTAACTTCCAATTTTCTCATCACTTAGTGTTATTCGATCTACCACTGAATCCTGATCTTCTTGAACAACGTATTGGTCGCTTGGATCGTATTGGACAACAACATGAGATTCAATTGCATGTGCCTTATTATAAGAACTCAGCTCAAGAGGTATTACTAAGTTGGTATCACGAAGGCTTAAATGCGTTTGAACGGGTCTTTCCAGCGGGAGGTAGTGTTTACCAAACTGTGGCAGCTGAATTATCACGTTGTTTAAAAGAGGCCCACGACGAAAATCGTTTAGCGGATTTAATTAGTCACACTCAAGACTTAGTATCGACTGCTGAAACGGCGTTAACTGAAGGTCGTAACCGTTTATTAGAGCTAAACTCCTGTAAATTACCTATTGCGAATGAACTTACCGCAGATTTAGAAGATGGCAGCCAAAGTCTAGAACTTGCCAAGTTTATGGATAAAGTGTTTGATGAATATGGTGTTGAACAGCAAACACATAGTGCAGATAGCATCATCCTGAATCAAGGTGCTGAAATGCTAGAAAGTCACTTCCCCAGCTTGCCAGAAGATGGAATGACTGCTACTTATAAACGTCATCGTGCACTGCATCGTGAAGATATGGCTTTTTTAAGTTGGGAACATCCGATGGTGCTGGGCAGTTTAGATATGATTACAAGTAGTGATTTTGGTAATACAGCGTTTTGTACCTTAGCCTATGAAGACCTAGCTGCCGGTACTTTATTATTAGAAGCTATTTTTAAGATCAGTGTCCCTGCACCGAAATCACTTCAGGCAGGGCGATTTCTATCTCACTCCTATTTACGTGTCGTGACGGATGATAAAGGCCGTGATTTTAATACTGTATTAGATGAGGAAACATTTAACACTTATGTGGGTCGGATTCCAAAAGTTACCAAACAAGAATTGGTAAAACAGGCTAGACCCATGATTAATCTTTTGGTCGATAAGGCAAAAAGCTTAGCTGAGCAACAGCACGCAACGATTATCGATACAGCCGTATCAGCGATGCATGCTACGATGTTACCAGAGCAAGAACGCTTGCAAAGATTAACTAAGGTTAATACTGCCATTCGCCCTGAAGAATTGGTTCACTTAAAAGAGTCAGAGCTTGTTTTGGCTGAGGCATTATTATCAGGTCAATTGGTATTGGACGCTGTGCGTGTTGCAATCGTGACTGATGATTAAGTAAGTTTTATAAAAGGAGTCGAGTTAAGTGATGCAAATCAATTCAGTTTGGCACCTTCTTATCATCGCTTGTTTGTCTTTTTTTTTTGCGTTAATGCCTATGCTTCGGCGGCTATTCCTGGCAAGCCAGCTCCTGTCAATGCTGGCTGGTTTGAATATGTTGTTCTTGAACCTTGGCAAACCTAATTAAGGGCTAAGCTTCATACTGGCTCAAAAAATATCCTCGCTCCAAGCGCACAATATCCAACGATTTATACGTGACGGCCAGTCTTGGGTAAGGTTTAGTACCGAGGATAAAAAGAATGACGTTGTGACAAAAACAATTGAATTACCGGTTAAACGGGAAGCCAAAATCAAATCTCACCACCGGGATGAGACTTCGAGACCGATTGTACTACTCAGTTTTTATCCAAACAGTCATCTTTATCATGGCGAATTTAGTTTGGTTGACCGAGCACGCTTTAATTATCCAGTCCTTGTCGGTCGGCGAATCCTGTAAAATGGCATTCTAGTCGATGCGTCTTCAACTTTTACTTTAGCTATTGTTCTAAAACACTGTGAACAACTTTTTAACGATGCGCAATCTGAAAAAGAGGCTAAAAATTGAAAGATTTGCATGTTAAGTTCTTAGCTTTAGCATTGCTATTCTTTGCTTTCAGTTTAGTATGTAATAAAGCCAATACCCTGTGTTTGCCTTCGTTTCCAAGTGAGGAGGTTGAGGTCTGGAGCATAGAAACACGCGTTGTCTTTAAACCCGAAGAAGGACCTGTCAAGATTCGCTTTGCCTTGCCGAATGCACCTGAAGGTTTTGTCATTGCTGACGAAAACTTCGTGTCAGGAAAATATGGCTTAGCCTATGAAAGTCAGTATGAGAACCGTACTTCTGAATAGGCCAATCGGCGAGCTAATAGTGATAAAGTACTTTATTATCAAGTGGACTTAGCACGTGATGATAATCAGTTCAAAACACATAACCCTGTGATACATGGTCAGCAAGATCCTGTTTATTATCCTGAAATACCCGGTTATTCTGAAGCAACAGCGACAATCGTTGAGGCTTTATTAGATGGAGTTCGACAAAAATTTGCTGATATTAAAACTTTTACGCGTGAATTATTACTGCGTTTTACTGCAGATGAACCGGATGAAAGTATCCAGGGTTTATCAAGCAATATTAAAACGGACCAAGCGCGTGAATATGAGGAAAACTTTGGGAGTGGTAATGCATGAGCAATTCATCTCTGAACATCCTGATACTAGTTTTTCTATTGCGGGTGTTGAAATACCGAGTTGGGAACTGATTTTAGAATTAACAGCCCAATGCTATGACTTAGTTAGCTCAGGCTATATTGGTGTTGATATTGTTCTGGATCGGCGTCAAGGGCCACTAATGTTAGAAATGGATGCTTGCCCAGGGTTAAGTACCCAAACAGCGAACCAATGTGGTTTATTGACACGTTTGAAGGAAATAGAGGGGATGCCGTCGTTGCCAAGTGATATTATAGAATGTATTACAGTGGCAAAAACATTACAATCTTAACCATCAGTTTCTTTCAACTAATAACACGGTTAAAAATTAACTGTAAATTTATGTAATAAGCAGGCCACTAAGTGTGATTTGCAGTAGAATTCAAACTGTTTGAATCTATTCGTCTTGTGCTTTTAGGAGAAACATTTGTTAAAACGTGTTTTATTGCTCGTTGTCATTTTGATTATTGCTATCGCAATTTTTATGGCGTTAAGTGCGTCGAAGCCTGAAAAGAAACAATTACAACGGCCGGAAAAGGTCTGGCGTGTCAAAACAGTGCCGGTCAAACTAGAACAGATTTCACCTGAAATTACGCTTTATGGCCGTGTAGAAACGCCGCGACGTGCTTCGTTAAATGCCGCTATCTCAGCCGATGTCTCCCAAGTGAATATCTTAGAAGGTGCAGTTGTTTCCAAAGGTGATGTGTTAATCACACTTGATAATAGTGATGCGGACTTACTTCTTGAGCAGCGCAGAGCTGATTTGGCAGAGATTAATGCTGCTATTTCCAGTGAAAGAGCGCGCCAAAAACGCGATAAAAGTTTATTAGCTAATGAAAAAGCGTTACTAGACTTAGCAGAAAAGGCCGTTACCCGAGCAAAAAAATTAGATGCTTCACGCCTAGTGACACGTTCTTCTCTTGATGATGCGGTTGCTAATCAACAGCGGCAAGTGGTCACACTGAAAAGGCTGGAATATGATATTTCTGAACACCCAGCAAGATTAGCTGGTTTGAAAGCACAACAAACTAGAGCCAACGCCATACTCGCTCAAGCTCAGTTGGATGTCGACCGTGCTTTCATTAAAGCGCCTTTTAGTGGTCGTATTGCTAATTTAAATGTCTCGCTGGGTGACCGTGTTCGCATTGGCGATAATTTATTATCAATTTATGACTTAGGCCATTTAGAAGTCCGAGCCCAAATTCCTGGGCGTTATCTTAAACAAATTAGAGATGATCTAGCACAAGGTAAGACACCAAAAGCCATTGCCAATTTGGATGGACATACTTTAGCATTTGAATTAAATCGTTTATCTGGTGAAACACGCCAAGACAGTGGTGGTGTCGATGGTTTATTCAGCTTAATTGAAGATGACCATATTTTGGCTTTAGGTACGTTTATCGAATTATCCCTTTCACTAGGATCACAAGACAATGTCATTGTCATGCCTTTTAATGCTTTATATGGCTTAAATCGTGTTTATCGTATCAATGATGGTTATCTAGAAGCCGTTAAAATCACTCGCGTTGGTGAATATGAAAATAGCCAAGGCCAAACACAATTATTAATCCGCAGTGATACTTTGCAGGAAGGTGACCGCGTTGTTAGTACGCAATTACCTAATGCGATTACCGGGTTGCGTGTAGAGGCGGTCAATGACGGCTCATAAGTCGGACTTTATCGGACTTTTTGCACAACATAAGGTTGCTGCAAACCTGTTAATGCTGGTTGTTGTTCTTGCAGGGTTAGCCTCCTTAACGCGTTTGAATACGCAGTTTTTCCCGAACTTTGTTCTCGACACCGTTACCGTTCGTGTTGAATGGCGTGGCGCCAGTGCTGAAGATGTTGAAGATGCTATTTCCTCAAGGCTAGAGCAAGAGCTCCGTACCATCGACTTCGTGGAAAAAATGACCTCTACATCCTCATATGGCAGTGCGGTTGTTGCTTTAGAGTTTGAAGAAGGCACTGAAATGGGCGCTGCCTTAGATCAGGTTAAGGAAGAAGTGGCTCAGCTGCGTAATTTACCCGGTGACTCTGAAATACCTAAAATCAGTTTAGTCACCGCATATGAACCCATTGCACGTCTCTTAATTACAACTGAAGGTGAACTCGATGAGTTACGCCATTTTGTTCGTGAGGCAGAGCACGAACTTTTAGATCGTGGTATTTCTAGGGTCACAATTACTGGGTTACCAGAAGAAGAAATGGCGATACAGTTGTCGACTCAGAAATTAGCATCATTAGGACTAGATTTAAATGATGTTGCTGAGCGTATTGCTGAGTTGAGCCGTGATTTACCCGCAGGAGAGGTGGGTAATGCTGATACAGCACGTTTACTACGCAGTTTAGATCAGAGACGAGATGCTGAAGCTTTTGCTCAATTACCCTTAAAAATAGATTATTCCGGCCGCTTAGTCCTATTAGACGATGTTGCAATGATTGAACGTCGACCGATGCGGAATCAGGTGAGCTTATTCTATGAAGAAAGGCCCGCCGTTGAAATTCGTTTACAGCGAACAGAAAGCGCTGATTCCTTAAAATCTGCTGAAATTCTGCAGGAATGGGTCGCTGAAACTAGGCCTTATTTGCCCAGGGGAGTGAATTTAAAAGTCTATGACGCAAGTTGGGAACTTATTGCGGAACGCATGAATTTATTATTGACCAATGGCCTTGGCGGTCTGGTGCTAGTGATTGGTGTTTTATTTCTGTTTTTACATGGCCGTGTTGCCATTTGGGTCGCGGTTGGGATTCCTGTTTCTTTTATGGCGACATTGTTTGTCATGTACCTGTTTGGTGGTACGATCAATATGATCAGCCTATTTGGCTTGATCATGGCGCTTGGCATCATCGTAGATGATGCCATTGTTGTCGGGGAGGATGGGCTCGCACATTACCAGATGGGGGAAGGTTCCTTAATGGCAGCAGAGGGTGGTGCGAGACGTATGTTGGCACCTGTCGTCGCCTCATCATTGACGACGATTTCATCATTCCTGCCTTTGATGTTGATTGGTGGGACGATTGGTAACATTTTGTTTGATATTCCTTTCGTTGTCGTCTGTGTGATTATCGCTTCGTTATTTGAAAGCTTTTTAATCTTACCAGGGCATTTACGCCATGCTTTTCATAAAATTCATCATCAAAAGCCACAGCCACGACGACAATGGCTTGATGCCAAATTTAATACGCTGAGAGATGATTGTTTTAAACCGTTAGTCACTAAAGCAATTGAATACCGTGGTGTGACGATTGTCAGTACTGTTGCTTTGTTAATCATCGTTATTGGCTTATTGGCCGGTGGACGCATTTTATTTACGTTTTTCCCATCACCAGAAGGCGTAAAAATCTATGCTAATGCACGCTTTACAGCTGGGACGCCATCGCATGTTGTCGCGGACTTCTTAGACGAGCTTAACCGTAGCCTTGATGAGACAGAAACCGCTTTAGGAGGTGATTTAGTTGTACTTGATGTGACACGATTAGGCAGTGCTAGCACTGCGGGACGTGGGTCGGCACAAACAGCAGAACGCTTTGGGTCTATTCAAGTAGAAATGACATCACCTGATGCACGTGATGTTCGAAATAAAACCTTTATGGCTGAATGGCGACAACGGATCACTTTACCTGCAGGCATTGAAACATTTACCTTATCAGAATCACGTGCTGGGCCACCTGGCAATGATATTGATGTCCGCTTAACAGGTGCTTCTGCTGAGGTGTTGAAACAAGCCGGGCAAGAAGTTTCTGAGGCCCTAAAACTGTTGCCTGGCGTCAATGCTATCGAAGACGATATGCCTTATGGTCAGGAACAATTAATATACAAAATTAAAGGCCAAGGCGAAGTCTTAGGATTAACGGTCAATAATGTAGGGCGACAGTTACGGACGGCTTTTGATGGGCGTTTAGTTCAAATTTTCCAAGATGGTGATGATGAAGTCGAAGTGCGTGTCATGTTGCCGGATAGTGAGCGTAATACACTCGCCACGCTTGAGAATTTTATGCTGCAACTATCACAAGGAGGCAGTGTACCTCTGTCGTCTGTGGTCGAGTTTGAAGCACGTCGTGGTTTTGACGTGTTAAGACATACAGATAGCCAATTGGCGATCCATATCACTGCTAATGTCGATACTAAACTCAATAACGCGAACAATATCATTGATGATCTGAAACAAGATTTTTTACCAGATTTGACGCAGCGCTATGGTGTTAAAGCGGCCTTTGAAGGTAGAGCAGAAGATCAAGCAGAGACTATCAAAGAAATGAAGCAAGGCTTGATGCTAGCACTTATTTTGATTTATATCATCCTCGCTTGGGTATTTTCTTCCTATGGTTGGCCCCTTGTTGTAATGGCAGCCATTCCTTTTGGGTTGATTGGCGCTTTATTCGGTCATGCAGTGATGGGGATTGATCTCACGATTTTGTCATTGTTTGGGATCTTTGGCTTATCAGGTATTGTTGTTAACGACTCGATTATTCTGGTCACCTTCTATAAGCAACTTCGTGAAAAGGGCATGGCAACCACAGAAGCGATTATTGAGGCTGCTAGTCATCGTTTGCGGGCTGTTTTATTAACGTCGCTGACAACGATAGGTGGCTTAACACCTTTATTATTTGAAACATCTCGACAGGCCCAGTTCTTAATCCCTATGGCGGTATCCATATCTTTTGGACTGATGTTTGCGACAGTGCTGGTTTTATTGGTTATCCCTGCATTGCTGTCTGTACATGAAAGTATTTCTGATAGGCTCGTCGATAAACCCTTACAAGTCAAAGAAAGTTAATCACCATTTTCGATTTTAAGTAATAAGTTTTGCCATGAACTCAATCTAGCAGCATCTGAAATACGTTTATTTTCTTTGGGCTTTGTTAACCATAAACCATTACCACTAAGACTATAAACTAGAATTAAATCAGTTGTTTGTGATTCATACTTAAAGTCTATTGTCAGGCTGTCTAGTACCAAAGGCTCAGCGTGCCTATTTTCAAAATACGTCAACACCATATGGGCCTCATTCAGTTCAACCGCTTTATCATAAGTTAAGCGAAGTTTACTTTAATCGATGCCGAGTCTTTTACCGTAAAGTACTTGGCAATGGCATAATCTTTACAATCGTCACCACCTTTAGATAACGTCTCTAGAGGCGTTGTCCAGTAATCTTTTGAATCCCAAAGTACTTGATCATCTATAAACTGTATATTTGCATTAAAAAATTCATTTACTCGATTTAGTTTTTCTTGCTCTGTTAAGTCTTGATTTTCTGTTATTAATTGCTGCCAATCCACAAGGCGTTGTCTAGCAAATTTGTTATATTTTTGCTCGATTGTATTGAGCTGTTATTCCGTCAAATCACGCTCAGAATAGGTAGGCCAGGACAATACAAATCCTATGAGCAAGAGGCAGCTCAAGCGCTTAGATTTTTTGACAGTAACATGGTTTGGCTATCAGTTAGCGACTGATACCATGAATTAATTTTGCTTTGACGATATAGATGATATTGGTAGGATTACCCCCTTAATTCTTTTTGATGACTTTTTTATGCTAATTGCCTTACTCCAAATGTTTTTACTGATTGCTTGCGGTAATGCTTGGCAAAGGATGGCGCCTGACCATCTTTCACCAACAGGGCATCGGCGAGCCTTAACAGATTTAGTCTTTTATCTATTGTTACCCGCAATGGTGATCGATGTTATTTGGCATGCACCGTTAAACTTATCGTCTTTATATATCTCTTTTCTGGCTGCTTGCGGTGTTGGTAGTGGTTTGTTCATTATTTGGCTTTTTTTAAAACGTTTAAATTGTCTACCTCGCCAAAAAGGTGCCTTGTTATTAGCTGCTGCCTTTCCTAATGCTACTTATTTGGGGTTACCTGTTCTAGACCAAGTCATTGGTCCTGCAACTCGCTCTACGGTTTTACAATACGACCTATTTGCTTGTACACCTATTTTGTTATCTTTCGGGATGTTGATTGCTAATCATTTTGGGGATAACAAAGGTGAGTTAAGACCTACTAGATCGCTATCAAAAGTAGTGCCATTATGGGCTGTCGCTGTTGGTGTCTTGCTTAATATGAGTGGCTTAAGGCAGCCTGATTTTCTGCATGGTTTTTTAGCGACGTTAGCCGGTGGTGTTGTGCCTTTGATGCTAATTGTTTTAGGTATGAGTATTCGCTGGCAGAGTTTGCATTGGCGCTTTGCACCTTTATTATTACCTGTGATTGTGACCAGTTTAGTCTTAGTGCCGATCGTCGTTTTGTCATTAAGTCACTTTATTGGGCTTTCAAATGAGTTGATAGAACAGGTGGTGATTGTTGCTGCGATGCCTACGATGGTTTTTGGCATTGTTATAAGTGAACGTTATCAGCTCGATACAGAACTTTATGCAGCGGCTGTGACTACCACGACATTATTCAGTTTACTCACTTTGCCAATTTGGTTTTATGCCTTGTCAAGTTGATTTATCCATCTCAAGTTGGCGTTTTCTATGGCACTTTTTAATAAGGCCATCGCTTCATCAATCTGTTCGGTGTGACCGCGTAAGCTCAATTCGATATGTGGTGTTTCGCCCATGTGTGGCAAACTAGAGAAACGTATGGTCGGATAGTTTTCAACGATTTTCATCATCACAGGTAACAAATCTGATTCACGGCCATGTGGGACGAAAATGATTTGCTCATCTTGTGGTGATAAATTACGTAAATCAGGATATAAATTGTCAAGTACCCATTCAATCATTGGCCAAGCCATCTCAGGGAAGCCAGGCATAAAATGATGGTCAGCAAATGAAAAACCTGGCACACGGTTAATCGTATTAGGAATAATACGGCTACCCACAGGCAAGTGTCCCATTAAGATACGATTAGGGTAAGCCTGCTCACCGTATTGGGCTTCGATTTCAGCTGTCGCCTGCGGGTGAGGTTCTAGATCGACATTGGCCACTCTCGCTACCGTTTGCCGCGTCCTATCATCGGGCGTAGCGCCAATGCCGCCAAAACTGAAAACGAGATCTTTCGTCGAAAGGCTAAAGTTTAAAAAACGCTCTAATTGCTCAGGTTCATCTCCAACAATGATGGTCCAACTCAGTTCGAGGCCACGTTGTGCTAATACTGATTGCAAACGATTGAAATGCTGATCTTGCCTCTTACCTGATAGCAATTCATCGCCAATAATGAGTGCGCCAATATTCATATTTTTACGCCTGTGTTTGATGTGGATTCAGTCTCTTCACGGTTTCGCATGAAATTCGCTGTTTGCGCAAATGATCCCATCAACTGTTGTGCAAATAGCTCATCAAGATCTAAGCTTGCAAGCGCATGCGCCATGCAATATAACCATTGGTCACGTTCTTCAATACCAATCGAAAAGGGCATATGCCTTTGTCGTAATCGAGGGTGACCATATTTTTCAATATAGAGATCTGGGCCACCTAACCAACCTGTTAAAAAAAGATAAAGTTTTTCTTCACTCATCGCGATATCAACAGGATGCATGTCGCGAACCCGCTTTGTTTGGGGCGTATCAGACATGATTTGATAAAAAGTTTTGGCTAGATGGCGAACTGCTGGTTCACCGCCAATGCGGATGTAATGGGACTCTAATTCAGACATGACGTAGCTCAAGACAAAAAAACATCACCCATATTAACCTTGTTTGTACTAACTATAAAGCAATGTTGCTTGCGACAATTCACTGAGACAAGGATAATTGTTGCACTTTATCAAATGCCCTGTCCTATTAGATTCAGGCGCATTTGGTGGACTTTTATTAATCGAAAAGGGGAATCAATCCATGAGTGAAAAAATTGTAATGCGTACAGGTGAATGTCTATTAGCCGGCGGTCCTCCATTTACGGCGGCTGAACCTGAAGTCATGATTGGTGAGTTGGATGGTCCTTTCGGTTCTGCTTTTGCTAATTTAATGGGTGACCAAGTAAAAGGTCATTCACGTGTTTTAGCATTGATGAATACAGATGTGATGGTTCGACCAGCGACATTAATGGTCAGTAAAGTGACTGTTAAGAGTAATGCATACACGACTATCCTAATGGGTACAGTTCAAGGTGCGATTGCAAATGGTGTTTTAGATGCTGTACGTAACGGTACTATTCCACGAGAGAAAGCTAACGATTTAGGTATCATCGTTTCTGTTTGGTTAAACCCACAAATTACGTCGGTTGAAGACTTGGATCATGAAGCATTATTCAATATCCATCGTGAAGCAACACGTAAAGCGATTGAAAAAGCAATGAACTTTGAACCAAGCATTGATTACTTATTAGAGAATCAAGACAAACTTGTTCATAAGTATTATGAAAAAGCGTTAGCTAAATAAGCCAGCGATACATTCTATAAACAACGGCCTATATGGTTTGCTATATGGGCCGTTTTTTATTTGAATACTTGCTAAAACCTGATGAGGTCGTTATTTTTAAACCTAGCTCATTAAGCAATATCGTTGGCGTGCATTAAAATCTTTGGGCTTGTTTTTTATTTTGGGGTCCATCGTTGTTTGGACGTTTAACATTCGGTTTGGTTTATAACGATGGAAGAAGAAATTAGTCGGGCTTTTGGCGAGGGTGGCCTGTTGTCACAGCATATTAAAGGCTACGCACCACGCCCCCAACAACAAGAAATGGCCAATACGATTTCTGAGGCCTTATCAAAGAGTACTGTCCTGATTGCTGAAGCGGGTACCGGCACAGGTAAAACCTTTGCTTATTTGGTCCCTGCTATTCTGTCAGGGCAAAAGGTTATTATCTCAACTGGAACGAAAAACTTACAAGACCAATTATTTCATAAAGATATTCCTACTTTGCGTAAGGCGCTGGCAATGCCTTTTCAAGCTGCACTATTAAAAGGGCGAAGTAATTATTTATGCCATTACCGGTTGCATCAAGCACAACACGATCCTTTGCTTACATCACATTCAGATCTTTTGTATGACTTGATGATCTGGTCCGGCGAAACTCGATCAGGTGATTTAAGTGAAGATGATGTACTAGAGGAGGGATCTGCATTATGGCCCAGAGTGACCTCAACGATTGATAATTGTCTGGGCTCTGACTGTCCTAACTCTGCCGAGTGCTTCATCAGTGAAGCCCGTAAGCGTGCTCAGGAAGCGGATATTGTAGTCGTGAACCATCACTTATTAATGTCTGATATGGCTCTAAAGTCTAATGGCCAAGGTGAAGTCTTACCTAATGCTGATGCCTATATTATTGATGAAGCACATCAACTGCCCAATATTGCCACGCAGTTCTTGGGTAATCGGATCAGTAGCCATCAGATTCAAGAACTATGTCGTGATACCGTACGTGAAATGGCGCAAGATGCCCCCGATATGCAGCTACTTCAGGACCATGCTGATAAGACGGAATCAGCACTCCGTACTTTTCATTCAAGCTTAGGTGATAAGGAACAACGTGTACCCTGGATGAGCTTACTTGAGAAAATGGGTGTTGAGAATAAACTAACTGATCTCATTGACACGATGGAAGGCTTGTCTCAACAGTTAAGCCTCGCTGCAGAACGGGGTAAAGGGTTAGAGCAATGTCATAACCGAAGCGAAGTATTACTACAGACATTACATTTTTTCGATTCAAAACAAGAAGATAGTCAACTGGTACTGTGGGGTGATGTCCGTCAAAATGGCATGACATTACATGCCACGCCACAAAATATTAGTGAACATTTCCAGCAATGGATCGATCAAAAGCCTCAATCCTGGATTTTCACATCTGCGACGTTAACGGTTGCAGGTAAGTTTAATAATTTTAGCGACCAACTAGGCATTTCAGAAGCTGACAGTGTTGTCTGGCCAAGCCCATTTGATTTCGAAAAACAAAGTTTATTGTATATGCCCAATATTCCTGTTGATCCAAGTCACGATGATTATCTTAGTCATATTATTCAAATTAGTAAGGATATGATTACTTATAGCCAAGGGCGGACTTTCTTGCTCTTTACCAGTTACCGGGCTCTAAACAGTGTCGCTGATGCCCTAGCTAATATCGATTATCCCTTAATGGTACAAGGTCGAAGTTCTAAAAGTAATTTGCTCAGTGAGTTTCGTGAGCATGGTAATGCAGTATTACTGGGTACAAGTAGCTTTTGGGAAGGCGTTGATGTACGAGGTGAGGCGTTATCTTGTGTATTAATAGATAAAATTCCTTTTTCAGCACCTGATGACCCTATTTTACAGGCCAAAATTGATTATTTAAGAGAGCGGGGTGGTAACCCTTTTTCGGCTATTCAAATTCCGAGTGCTGTGATTCAGCTAAAGCAGGGGATAGGCCGACTTATTCGCGATCATTCAGATTATGGTGTTTTAGTTTTATGTGACCCTCGTTTTTTAACTAAACCCTACGGCAAGTACTTTTTACGCAGTTTACCACCCATGCCTATCACTCAAGATAAAGCGGATGTTAAAGTGTTTTTTGAAGTTCGTGAAACAGCAGCTTAAGTACGTTTTATTGGTTTACAAGGTAAGCGAACGCTGTCATAAAGGCTTGTTCTTGAAATTGCTTTAAGCCTGTTTCTTTAAAGTTGAGCGTTGTATGACTATGCTTAAGAATTTCTTTTGTTTTAGAAGATGACAATAACGTCACATCTATAGCATCTATGAGTTGAATCGTTGCTTCTAATTTAAAACTAACGGCACCACCGGCAAATTTTCCGCGTGTTAATCGTTCTTTAACGACGACATTACTGATTTGGTAGTCTGCCATTAATTTAGCAAAATCAAATTGAAATTTCTGTATTTGTTCTTGACTCGTCGCGTCAACAATAGCCAGTTTTTTTACCCGACAATCGTTGAGTGTGTATAAACCATTATCCAAGCTCATTAGGCATATGATTGCTTCACTGCCTTTAAGTTCTATACCACATGTTTTCATTACTTTTCCTAGTCTTGAAGAAGGTCGCTATGATACGCGTTTAGTTTAAGTCGATGGCAAATTCTTTTAATAATTCAATCGGGATGATCTCAAGTGCTTTTTGATGTGTTCGCATCAAATGAACCCTAGGTGCCATATTTTGATGATGAGCCTCTAACCAACGTTGTGCACACAAGCACCAACGATCGCCTTGCTTTAGCCCTGGGAAACCAAATTCCGGTACCGGCGTACTTAGGTCATTACCTTTAAAGCGTGAGTATTCGAGAAATGCAGTTGTGATTTCTATACAAACAGTATGCGAGCCAATATCATCATCGTTAGTATTACAACAGCCATCTCTAAAAAAGCCAGTAATTGGATCTTCACTGCAGGGTAGCAATGATTCACCAAACACATTTAATGATTCGTCTAACTCAATTGCCATAACTTAGCCTATAAACTTATTTAGAAAGTTTTATCTCGCCATTTATCTCTTGATTAATATCTAATTCAGGAATGGATAACACCATTTTGATATTAAATTGTTCTGAACCGGTTAACTGACCAGAACCTATTTGCATTTGTATTGCCTGTTCGATAGTCCGTTGAGATGTAATACCGACCTTTTTAAGGTACTGTCTAATCTGCATATTTAAATTATCTTCATTCATTACAGCCTCCTTGTGATTAGCAGTTTAGTCTTATTTATCGTACTTTATATATTTAAATAGTGGGTCATCGGGTGTTCCGACTAAAGCACCTTTGTCTAAACCTGGTTGCCACGTGACAACTTCTTCTATTTGTTTTGCCAGTTCAAAATCTTTATCAGTAATACCTTTAGCGGCGTGGTTCATTAATTTAACAATGACAAAGGCATAAGACATAGTCATATCAGGGTGATGGAAACCTGCTTCGGCTAAGTGACCCACTGTATTTACGACCATCAACGTAGATTTCCAACCACTGGTTTTGTATTTGCGTCTTATCCACCCATTTTCTAAATACCAGTGGGGGAGCTCAGCTTCTAAGAATAACTTAACTTCTTGCTCACTATAGGTACGTTCGTCTTTATCTTCTCGCCATGCCATCTTTAATGTATTTCCTTAATAAGGTGTTTCTTGCAGATTATGACTGTCTTGTAGGTGTGTCAAGTATTGCCATTCAGAATTTAAAATCTGAGTACTCCAGGGTAGTTATCTATCCCTAAGAAACGAATTTTGGTTTAACCGTTTTAATGACTTTGTTTATTAAATGCGGTTTCTGAACAAGAGGGTACTATAAAATACCTAATTTAACATAATATATATTATGCGAATATATTTTTATAAACAAAAAGGGCTCTAGTTAACCACGAGACGCGACACATAATGTGAGATTCACGACAGAGCTTAATATCTAATTACCTTATTATTTCTCAAGGATATAAGTTCTCCACATTGAAAATAAGGGCAAAAAATCAATTTTATTTTTAATTTTAAAACCAACTTCTTCCATTTCCTGCTCTATAACTCTCCTTGGTATGACAAACCTATTTTGATATTGGCGAGTTAACCTTTTACTTTCCATCCTCTGGCGTTTCCAGGATTTAAAATTACCATCTACCCACAGAGAAATAATCGCTGTTGATGTACTTACCCGATATAATTCAGACAAGACTTTCAGTCTATCATCTCGTCCGCCAATGTGATGAAGTAACCTGATACAAAAAACATTTTCAACAGATTTGTCCGCCAATTTGATGTTAAATGCTGAACCTTGTCCCAGACTAGTAATTCGCTCTACAACCGGGTTGGTACGCAACTTTATACCAGTATCAATCATATCTTGGCTGTAATCCATTATAAGAATTTCTCTTTTTGGGTCTTCGGCAAGCAAAGCCCAAAAACGTCCAGTGCCACATGGCATATCTAGGACAGTCTGAGGCTCACCTGCTATATTAAGTGCTTTCCTAGCCACTTGATGATCACGCCAATTAGAGAGACGTCGCCACAAACCATTATTATGTTTTACAAAATACTGTTGGGCATGTTCAGAATTATATTTTTGAGAGAAAGGCAGTATTTTCTTTTCTTCGATTGACATCGATTTCACTCCTAAATTAAAGGAGCTCTAATCATAGGGAGACTTACTTAAGAAACCCTTAATATCATCAAAATTCATACTCTGTTAAAAAACGCCAAGTATTGTCAGGGGATTTATTATCAAGACCGAACACAACACCGGCTTCCCAATGTAACTTTTTGCCTAGACCAAACTTTATATCTCCCATTAATACTGGACCCAAGCTACGGGTATTCTGCCCTCCATAAAATTCAAGCGCAGGCTCTAAGTCTCGTGAATAACGGTAGCGCGTCTGCAATGCCAGAGCTGTCTCAAACTCTGCTCCAGCATCATTATTTTCATAAATTCCCCAAATATTGGCAGTACCAACCCACTGGCCCCACTCTTGTTCAATGATTAACCCTGTTGAAAATTCCCAAGCATTCTCATGATACTCATATTCAATTTCAGTAATTAGACCCCAATCAGCTGAAAATTCACCTTGCTCTGATAACTGCCATTTAACTTCAAGCTCATAGGCTTCGGCTTTTAAGTCATTTTTATCATTTTCTTCTACGATGACATAACCTTCAACAAATAACGTATCAGAGATTGATTGGCCATAAGCAAGCTGGTGAAGCTGTTGACCGTCAGCTGAAATCATACGCCACTCAAGCTCACGCTCTAACGGCTGTACATATGGATGGTAAACTTTATCCACAGCAATACCATCTGCAAAACAATTCCAAGGCGCCACAAACAACAGCCCCGTTAGAAGTAAGCGACTTTTATTCATGCATTTTCTCTTACCCGCAAAGAGGTAAAGGTCGAAAGGGTGGAAAAAGCAGCCAACAAAACACTCACAACATAACAAACAACCTGTACAAAACTTGGCGTTGATTCGTAACCAATCAATGCATAAAGTAACTGACCGAATAAAGATCGTTCATCGACTATGAAAGAACTATCCCACAGTGCACTCTGACTGGAAATAAAGTCAGCTTGAGTCAATAACTGAATAGTTTGAGATACCATTCCGCCGCCAATCAGTACTAACAAGCCAAGTCCTAATAACATGCCGAGTTCAAATCGAACGTAAGCAATTAAATAATAGAATAAAACACCGATACTAATACCGATACCAGAACCAATAATGCTCCCCATCACAACACTAGGAAACAGGTCTGGTGCGGACATGAAACCCGTCAAATAAATAATAACTTCCGATCCTTCTCTTATTGATGCAGCTATCACACACCCGGTCATGAAGAAAATAACACTCTGTTTGGTGGACGGGTATTTCAACAACACGATAATTAATAAAATGAAACCATAAATAAGGATATGAAGCCCTGCATTAATCACTTCTTGACCCACACCTTCAAAATAAGCCGATATGTTTATAAGTTGACTAGCATAGACCCCAGCCAAAGTAAGGCCGAGCAAAACAGCAGGTTTAAGCCATCCCTTTGAAAGCCCTTGGTTTTGACTCAATGCAAGTAAAACACTGATGATTAATGAAGCCTCAAGAACTTCACGCAAAATGAAAATAACGGAGTTTAATAGCATCTTATTTCACTACTACTTTGCCCTGAGCTGTTTTTGGAAAAAACTCACCAAAGAACGGGTACACTCCAGCTTTTAGAGGACCAATAAAAATAATAGCTTGGCTATTACCTGGTATCATTTTTTCACGGTTGAGCTCATAACTTTCAAATTCTTCGGCTGTTGGATCATTATTAGAAATTTTTACTTTCACTTTTGTGTCAATAGGAATAACCAACTCTGCAGGATAAAATAAATGGTCTTTAATCTCTAACTCAACAATAGGCGTTGCCCCAGCTGCAAAGCTATTGAACATGAAAAGCACTGATAAAATTAACAGTCTGCCCATGACCATTTAAACATCTTGGCTTAAAGGAAATCTAATCATGACTTTCAGTCCGCTTAGTGAATCAGAATGCATCACTTGTACATCCGCTTTGTGTAATTCAGCAATATGCTGAACAATGGCTAAACCGAGACCACACCCAGTCACTTGTGTATTATGTTGGTCTCTTCCTACACGATAAAAACGCTTAAAAACTTGCCCATATTCCTGTTGTGAGATACCTGGGCCAGAGTCTTCTATACTACATTTAACCCACTTTTCCTCAGCCTCGACAGTGATGAGGATTTGGCTTTTTTCAGGACTGTATTTGTGTGCATTATTAATCACGTTTTGAAATAAAGTTTTCAAGGCAAACTCATTGGCGCTCAGTTTGCAAGTGGTCTCACCCACTAGACTAATTTGTTGTCTCTTTGCATGAATAGTCGCATATTGTTCCGCAATAACCTCTTGTATCAAAGCACATAGTTCAAGTCGCCTAGGCTGCATAAAGCTCTGCTCTGACGAATGTCGGTGTAAAGATAAAACCTGCTCTACAACATGACCCATACGCTCAATACCCGTAGACATTGGAATAAGTAACCCTTCATCAATCTGCTTATTTGTCTGCAAATTATGCATCTGAACTTTTAAATTACTGATCGGTGTTCTCAGTTCATGTGCGGCATCAGCTGAAAATTGCTGCTCTCGGGTAAAAGCACTATTTAAGCGAGCCAAAAGCGCATTCACTGTTGCTATTAGTTGTGATAACTCTTTAGGTGTATTCGTCATTATTATGGGGCTTAGATCGTCGGCTTTCTTTTGACTCAACTGAGTATTCAGCACTCTTAAAGGTTTCAACCCCAAACTAATTGCTGCCCAAATTATTAATGCCACAATAGGCAATGTCACTACAATGGGTTTAACCGAAGCTAATACGACATTCTCAGCAAGGCTGTATCGAATATCAGCCCTTTCTGCTGCTACCACCCAACGTTTTAAATGATCATCTCGCAACAAAAATGTACGCCACCGATAACCATTAAAATTACTGTCCCTAAACTCTACCAAGCTATCCATTTCAAATAACCTTTCCTCTGGTGCATTATTTGAATGGGCGAGTAAAATTAAATCATCAGACCATATTTGGAAAAAAACAGTCGGCGACTGTTCAAATATGCTCGCATCGCGTGGCGATAGATCTTGATTGGCATTAGCAACAATTTCGGCCATATTTTGCAGGCGTGAATCAAATAATAGCTCAGCCTTTTTAATACTTGATTGATAGCCTTGCAATAACGACAAGAAAGTCATCAAAGTAATGACAGCGACTAAAACCAGCAATAAGTAGGTACGGATTGATTTCATTAAGAATTAATAATATAGCCAATTCCCCTCAGCGTGGTAATAAAACCAGCGGGCAGCTTTTTTCTCAAATGATGAATATGTACCTCTACCGTATTGCTAGCGACTTCTTCACCCCAGCTATACAACTTAGTTTCTATGCTATCTTTAGTTTGAACGCGATCTACGTTCTCTAACAACATTTTTAATAACATATATTCACGGCGCGAAAGAGCAATAGTATTGCCGTCAACATAGACTTTATGACCCGCGGGATCTAGAGTGACATTACCTAATGTCAGTGTTGCATGCTTGAAGGAACTTGCCCGTCGTTCAAACGTCCGGATTCGAGCCAATAACTCAGCAACATCAAAAGGCTTCGCTAAATAATCATCAGCGCCTTGATCAAGCCCAATGACCTTATCTTCGATTGTCGCCCTTGCCGTTAACAATAAAATAGGCAAGTCAGCGCTCAGCTTTCTAACTGCCTTTAGTACTTCAATACCATCCATATCGGGTAAGCCCAAGTCCAGAATAAGCATATCAGGCATTACACTTTCAACCGCTGAGATAGCTAAACGACCTTGGTTTAAGTGATTTACGACCAATCCTTGCTCAGATAGAGCATAAACTAGGCCTTCAGCCAAAGCATTGTCATCCTCAACCAATAATATCTGCATCTTATTTCGCTAATTGTTCCTGAATAGATGTCAATAATAACGCGATTTCATGCTGACGGCCGCTATCTGCAAGTGGACGACTTGCTCTTGCTGGCGCTGCTTGGGCTTTAAGTAAATATTCCTCAGCTTTTGCATAGTCATCTTGCTCGATTAAATATTGGGCATAAAAGTAGTTACTATCGATCCCAGCCGGGTTCAACACTAATGCCTTCTTTAAGAAGCTTTCTGCTTTATCGTCATCCCCAAAAGCAATCGGCCAACCTGGCACTTTAAAGTACAGAGTACCTAAGCTTGTATAGGCAGACCCCATTAACGCTGTGTCATCTATCGACATCGATTTTTCAAAGTCATCTTTAGCTCCATTTACTAAGGACAATGCGCCTAACCCTCCTTTCACCCCCGCATAACTTGAGCTAATAATACCTTTCCATACCCAGATTTCAGCTGATTCTGGATAAACAGAGGTCTGCTCTTCAGCTTGCTCAATCAATGCCAGAAAGGCAGTATCTTGCGCCTTATTTTCTAGTTCGTATTGGGCTTTTGCCCACTGTTGTTGTAGCTGAGTCAAAGCCTGATCAGCATCGGCGAAACTCATTGACGTGAACAACAAACAGCTCAGTACAAAAGTGGTTTTAATACAATTCATCGTATTTTCCTCATTTAAAAATATTGCCTAATTACATCTAATTTTTTTGTTATCGCTTGATCAACGACCGTTGGAAAGACGCCGTTTAGTCGAACAAATAATTTTTCAGGCCAGCCTAGAAATGTTCTCCGTTGCGAATTGCTCACAAAAGCCACTAAAGCTTCTGCCACATGCTCCGGACTATCTACACCATTCGCTAGTGCTTTATTCATTTCAGTATTCAGTTTTGTCTGAGTCGCTCTCGGGGCAAAGTAACGAATAGATATACCCGTGTCAGATAACTCCCGACCCAATGCTTCGCTAAAGCCTTTTAAACCAAACTTACTTGCACAATAAGCCGTGAATCCTGGGTAACCGATACTGCCAAACGTAGAACCGACGTTAATGACCTCACTTTTCTTAAAGGTTTTAAGCAAGGGTAAAAAACCTTGGCAAAGTAGCATTTGGCTTATCAAGTTGGTCTGTATAACTTGATCTATCATTGATGGTTCCATGCTTTCAAAAGCGCCAAAGTAACCGAGCCCTGCATTATTGATAACGACATCAATTTGTCTTACTTCATTTTCACAAAAACCAATAATACTGTCTCTACCGTTTTGTGTAGAAATATCCGCCACGCAATCTAAATGTTTTCCACCTAAACGGTCGTTCAGCTCTGACAATTTCTTTTTATTTCGGCCGACCAAAACTAACTGCGCGCCTCGTACAGAAAGTGCTTTTGCTATAGCAGAGCCAATGCCACCAGTCGCACCCGTTAATAAAATTGTTTTATTTGCTACCTCTTTTAATGCCATGATTGTTTTCCTAATGCACCAAACCACGGAAAATATCACCATAAAGCTTATAAAACTGTTTGGCACTGCGAATGATTAATGCCTGCTCAGAACGGCTGTCAATTCTATTCATCAAGCCTTCAAAAAAAGCGACGTGACTTTGGTCTAATGCACCATGAGACCTTAAATAACTAAAGGCTTTATTCGGTAGCTTTAATGCTTTTTGAATACCGTCAGCTGCAATATCTGCTGTCGTCACACTGGTTCCTTCAAGTACATGTACCATTCCGAAAAAACCAACTGGATTGACGCGGTTAATCATGTCGTAGGCATAGGCCACCATCAGTTCAGTTTCATGTGAGCATTGCCCTGCTCTAACACGCTCTTTATCAAAGCCACAAGCGGCAATATCATTTAATATCCATTCTTGATGCCCCAGCTCTTCCTCAATGTATTCGGCTATCGCTTCACGTAACCATTCTTTTTCTTCTGGTAACCTTGCGCCCGCTGCCATCAATAACGGCACAGTGTGCTTAACATGATGATAAGCCTGCGTTAAAAAAGACAAATAATCCTCTAATGTGACATTGCCTGACAAGGCACGTTCTATAATGGGAGCAGATAACAAATGTACTTTGTCTTCGCTTGTTTCAGTTTTTAATATCTCAAAGAACGGTCGTATCATATTCACCTTCATAAAGTTGTTTAATATTATCTTGATAGCTTTTAATGATGTTCTGCCTGACCGGCTTACCATTCGTCGTCATTAAATTAGCTTCTGGGCTCATGGCGCTTGGTAATTTTCCCCACTTCTTAATCTGAGCATAATCAGGCAGCATTTGATTAACTTGAACAATCCAATTTTCGATCTCACTTTCTTGCGTTTTACTCGACCGGGGGAAAACGAGCGCAATACAAAATGGCTTAGCATCCCCCAACACAATGCATTGTGATAACAGACCATTTGAGAGCAATTCACCTTCTACCCACTCAGGACTAATGTTTCTTCCAAAGCTAGAGACCAATACATTTTTCTTACGTCCGGTTATGTGTAAATAACCTTGTTCATCCAGCTCACCAAAATCACCGGTATAAACCTTGTCTTGATACCAAGTCTCTGGTTGATCGATATACCCCAAAAAAGCATTACTAGACACCACCACTTCTCCTTGCTCAATAACTACATCAACATGTTTTAGAACGCGCCCTGTAGATTGAATATTGCTATCCTTAGGCGTATTAAGACTGACAACAGAAGTACACTCAGATAAGCCGTAGCCTTGATAAACAGGCAGGCCAAATACTTGCGCCCTACTTAATAGGTTTTGAGATACCTTGCTACCACCCACTGCCATAAAATTAAGAGATTTTGGTGCTGTCCAACCTTGTTCTACAGCCCCGATCATTGCGGTAAGTAGCTCTGGTAATAATATCAAGCTACTTGGCTGATAATGGCTAACGACGCCAAGATATGTGTTTAGGTCAAAACCTTGACTGCCATTAAACCCAAGTGACTTTTGGTTCAACGCGATAATTTTTCCACCCGTTAATAGAGGCGCATAAAGACCCGCAATGTTTTCTAATAAGGTACTAAAAGGTAAAACTGCGAGATGCGTAACATCAGTTAAATCGAGTGCATCGACAAGTGCTTCACTCGTCTTAATCTGCGATGAGAGAGATAAACAAACCCCTTTTGGCTGACCTGTTGACCCAGACGTAAAGCTTATTTTTTGTATCCCTTTAGGTAAGGCCACTGTCTTATTAAACATTGTGTCTAAGATCTTTAGTGTTGTCGTTGTTGACGACACTCTTTTTACCTTACATTCACTATCTATTAATAGCTTTGTTAGCTTTAACTCATGGCTTTCTGAAACGATGATCGCTTGTGTGCCAGATGACTTAATTGCATGACTCAATTGCTGTTTTGAAAAAAAAGTAGGTAATGGCAATAAGATAATACCTGCTTGTTGACAAGCGAGATCGATAGCAATCCAATCTGGACTATTCTCAGCATAAAACCCGATGACTTTACCTGCATAGGGCATCAATTCATTAACCAGTGAACTGACGCGATGATGAAGACCGTCCCACGTCACGCTTTCATCATCACCCATAATCACAACATCATTTGGCTTCGTACTAGTAAAATATTGGACTACTTCCGATAGCTTAGACATTAGTCCGCCAATCTCATTAACTTCTTAGCGTACTTATTGATGGTGTTTTCATAGTTTTTCAACATAAAGCCAGCCACTTCATGTTGATGTAAAACATCGATGCCATAATGCAAATCACCTGCCAGTACTTTCGGCTTAGACTCGTAATAATGTCCCCATGATTGCCCTTTATCATCTAACTTAATTGGGTCAGCAACGCATAGCTCAATGGTCGTTAGACCCAATTTATTAACCAGCTTCTGTACTTGAGGTGTTGCCGTAAAAACAACCCATTCAAAACCAGCTTTATATAAAATATCTGCTATTAAAATAAAGATTAATTCGCTAAATCCCTTGCGAGCAGAACTTAGGCTACCTAATTCAACTACTTTTAGCCGTGAAATGGCACGACCAATTTTTTGTGAAATAACTTGTTCTACTGCACACTCTAAATACTGCTCTAGAAAGATGGCTTTATCTTCTTCAACGGGTTCAAACCCCAATGTTGCTACTAGGTTTTCAGCACTATAAGCAGAGAGGAAATAAGGCAAGTGACTATGTACATCAGCATCAAAATACCCCCTAAAACAAGTAGAAACAAATTGTTGCAGTTGCTTCCCACAAGGTGAAGCTAGTTCATCCAGTTGAACAATTGTATGTGGAAGAAGTAACTGACCTTGACGCTTATTTCTAAGCGGTAAGTCCTTAACTATTCGATTACGTGCGTGTGTCTGTTTCACTATACCCATCCCATAATAAAATGATTAGGGAACAGTATAAAAAGCCAAACTTAAATAAAACTTAAGGTGATAGAAATTTAAAATAGGTTCAATTGATATGTGCTTTTAAATCCGCGACCATAGTCATCCCAGTTTTGTCAGAGGGCAATCACTGTCCGCTTTGGGTCGAATACTGCCCCTTGAAACTAACCGTCGCTAACGTGCCAAAAGCAGACGTACGGTTTTGTTCTTTTTGAGCATAATGTACTTCTTTAGACGAACACATTTTGTTGAAGACTATTATTCAATTTTTGATGCTTGTGGTATTCCTGCAAAAATGCTGTTTGTCATCCATAACGTAATGTTATTCGTGAGAGCTTTAGGTCCTGTGGGTCGAAAGCAGCCCTTAAATTTAATCTAATGCTTCATCACTTTAAACTTTAACTCGCCATCAAGTGCTCAAATTATCTGTCGCAAAATGCACTCTCAGAACAAAATATGTGTCGAACTTACTCATCTTTTGTGTCGCTAACTTTTGTAACATAATGATTAATATGATATTACAATCTCACATTATGTGTCGCGTCACGAACCATATCATGGCTCAACTTAAGTTGTAAGCTTCTTAATATGAATTTTGATAACTTGTTATTCTGATTTCCGTGAGTATAATTTATCTTTGAATATTAAAACCAATATCGACTGCGCTGTATTGATTGTGTTTCTACGTGTACCATGCCTGATTTTGCTTCACGTGATTATGTTTCTATTTATCGGCTGTTAATACTGAAAACATTAATTTTTTTCAGCCTAGTGCATGTTCTTACAAACAAGAAAATATTTCATCTTGTTTCATTATAATTTAATGTTATAAGTCACTTTCATTAATGAGTTAAGCAGGTATGATACCTATCTGTTCTTTTTTAATCTTCAACTTATGAGTGACATTAAACTGGATACTAAAAACGATCTTGATATGATTATCTGCGATTGTAGCGGTACGACTAAACGTAAAGTACTACAACTTATTGAAGAAGGCTACGATACGGTTGATATGGTTTCGCGTAAAACAGGCGCTCAATCTGGCTGTGGTGGTTGCGAATATGATTTAGAACTGATCTTTCAGGAATATGGCCCGAGCAAGGAAAACTAATTCACTGCGCCCGTTTGTTGTAATAACTGATAAATTTGATTCGCCATAATACGGTAACCTTCCGCATTAAGATGAATAGGATCAGATTTTAACGCATGTTGAGACTTTACATCGACTAGCACATCAATTTCTATTGGAAGTTGATGTTGTGACGCCACTTGAGTATATAAATCTGGCACAGTCAGCCCTAACCCTAAGGTTGGGACAGCGATCACCATAACCTGAACATTATGTTGCTGAATCAGCTCAATCATTTGAGTCAGGTTGCTTTTTAATTGATGTTTATCTAAACGTCGAATTAAATCATTCCCCCCATGGCATAGAATAACCAAATCTGGCTAATATTGTTCGAGCATAGTTGTAAGGCGATCTAACCCTTCAATGCTTATTTCCCACGGTACTCCAGCATAAACACCTTGCGTTGCGTCGGTTGTGATAAACACAGCTGAGTAACTTTCAGTGTCTGAATTTGCACCAGTACCAAATGTTAAACTATCACCGTAAGCCAGAATAACAGCGTCATCCGCTAACGGTGATAAAGCGGGCTGGGAACTTGAACATGCCGTTAAAAATGCTAATAAGCAGCTAATTAAAAACCGTTTAAGGCTAACCTTATCTTGCCACGTTATATTGAATTAACTGTTGGAAATAAACGATAGAAGTTCGCAGACGTTGTTGACGCAATATTATCAACTGTATCACCACGTAGCTCGGCTAAAAATTCGGCAACATGCTTAACGAAAGCAGGCTGATTAGTTTTGCCTCGATGTGGCATCGGTGCTAAGTAAGGTGAGTCTGTTTCAATTAAAATGCGGTCTAACGGCAACATCTTAGCAACTTCTTGCAATGTTTTAGCATTTTTAAATGTCACAATGCCGGATAAAGAAATATAAAAACCAATATCTAAAGCACGTCTAGCCGTGTCCCAATCTTCAGTAAAGCAATGAATGATACCGCCAGCCTCACGTGCTTGTTCATTTTCTAACATTGCCATTGTGTCATCCCGTGCTTCTCGTGTGTGGATAATCAATGGTTTTTTTAGCTGTTTAGCGGCGTCAATGTGGGTGCTAAAACGATCTCTTTGCCATGCCAAATCACCTTCATTTCGAAAGTAATCTAGTCCTGTTTCACCAATAGCAATTACTTTTTCGTGCTTGGCTAGTTCCACTAATTCATCTGTCGTGAAATTTTCTGTTTGATCAACATTCGGATGAATACCTACACTGGCAGATAGATAATTATTTGTTTTGACGAGTGATAAAACATTTTGGCAGCTCGCTTTGTCGATTGAGATACATAAAATGTGGTCGACTTGATTGGCTTTAGCATTTTGAATCACAGCCTCAATTCCACCCTTTTCTTGAACCAACATATCCAGGTGGCAATGAGAGTCGATCAACATATTTTAAATCCTAAAGAGTGGCAGAGACTTAGACAATGTATTTACATTGTATGGGTGGGTTTATCAGAGTTGGGCTTTTCAGCTAAATAATTTTCTATTTTATGTTTTACAGCAGTGGCAGCACCATCCACGTCAATCAAATGAACCCCTATGGGTGCAGCATAATTATTTTGGGCACCTTTTGGCGTAATCCAAGCAATATTACAGGCAACAGGGACTTTATCGGCTTCACTCATCAAGGTTAGCAAGATAAATACTTCTCCGACTAACTGATAAATTTTATTGGTCGGTATAAATAATCCACCATATTTTAAAAATGGCATATATGCATGATATAAGAGATTATCGTCTGAAATTTTTAGTGACAAAAAACCTTTTCTGGGATTCATCGCCATAATGTTTTGTTGGCCTTTAACGCTAGTGGTTTACTACTGCATTTTGTGATGTTGGAACGTCCATTACCGAAACCATAAACTGCTCTATTAACAATATCTTGTTAATGTTATTTGAGGAAGATAGTAACTTTATTGCTTTGATGATGCAATCATAGATCTGCCAATTTTGGGAATTGCTTCTTACATTTTGCTTAACAATGCGATCTTTCAATCTTAACTGTAAATAACGAAGTACCAACGCTAAGTCATATTGTTGCCATTGCTGTGCTAATTGCACTGGGTTGGCTTTATGTTGCAATAATTTCGTGAAATCCATAGAGACTTGTTCAAGTATTGTTAGGCTATCATCTGTCAGCAAAGATAAAGCTGATAATGGTGCAGAATCGGCCAATGTTAACGCTTTCTCGATATTAGCCTCATCGAAATCACCTTGGCTCCGAATCCAAGCTATCACTTCTTCCTTATTTGGTGTATCTATTGGCACTTTCTGGCAGCGACTTAATATTGTGATCGGAAGCATTGCTGGTTCTGCACTAATTAGGATAAGTAATGTGTTGGGCTGTGGCTCTTCTAATAATTTTAAAAGGCTGTTACTGGCATTTACATTCATCGCTTCAGCCGGCATTACGATGGCTGTTTTCCATTCCGACACATTGGTAGTCAATGTCTGTTTTTGTTTTAAATCTCGTATTTGTTCGATTTTTATGGCTTTGCCGGTTTCTTCAGGCTCGATAACAGTATGATCAGGATGATTACCGGCAATGGATAATTCACAACTATGACATTGTCCACAAGGTAGTTCAGCATTCTGCTTTTCACATAACACATGCATTGCCATTTGCTCGGCAAGCGCAGTCTGTCCTAGACCAGACGGGCCAGTTAATATTATGGCATGAGGAATACATTGCTGTTCATACTGCTGTCGAAAGCGTTGCCAAACTTGATTTTGCCAGAGGTACAACATCTTATAGTAATGGTGACAGTAGTTTGGTCAGTTGTTGTTGAATCTCGGGAATAGAAACACTGGCATCTACCACCTTAATCCGTTCAGGGTTCTGAAGAGCACTCTCTAGATAGCTCGCCCTAATTTGTTCAAAAAAAGTGACCTTTTCTTGTTCAAAACGATCGATAGCTTCATTGCGTTCCACGACTCGTTTCAAGCCTAGCTCAACGGGTAAATCAAAAAGTAAAGTCAATGTTGGTAGGAGATCCTTCAGTGTCCAATCCGCTAATTGTTGGATTCGTTGTTGATCAACACCTCGGCCACCACCTTGATAAGCAAAAGTCGCATCAACAAAACGATCACAAAGCACCCAATCTCCACGTACTAATGCTGGGGCTATTAGCTGTTTAATGTGTTCAGCACGGGCAGCAAACATGAGTAGTAATTCTGTATCGACACCCATAGCAAGCTCTGATGGCGTTAATAAGAGTTCACGGATTTTTTCACTCAGTTCTGTGCCACCAGGTTCACGCGTCATGACGACGGTTTTACCTTTTTCGACAAGGTAGTCATGGATAAAACTGATTTGTGTCGACTTACCCGCGCCTTCTACACCTTCGATACTAATAAATTTCCCGTTCATCATTTCGTCAACTGATATCGTCTAACTGCTTTATTGTGTTCTACCAGGGTATTCGAAAACACATGTCTTCCCTCTTTACCTCTTGCTACAAAATAAAGGCTTGTGCCTTTTTTAGGATTCAATGCAGCATGAATAGCTGCTTTACTTGGTAATGCTATTGGACTTGGAGGTAGGCCAAATCGAATATAAGTATTATATACGGTATCAGTTGTTAGATCTTTACGGCGAAGATTACCTTTGTATTTATCACCCATGCCATAGATAACTGTAGGATCTGTTTGTAACCTCATCCCTATATTCAATCGTCTCACAAAAACGCCCGCTATTTCAGGCCTTTCTTCTGCAATACCTGTCTCTTTTTCAATGATCGAAGCCATAATTAAAGCTTCATAGGGCGTTTTATAAGGAAGCTGATCTGCTTTATTGTGCCAAGCGTGAGTTAAATCAGCCTGCATCCTGCGATAAGCCCTATTCAACAATTCCATGTCCGTTGTTCCGGCTGAAAAATAATAGGTTTCAGGTGCGAACTCCCCTTCCCCATGACGTCGGTTGCCATCTAGTTTTTCCATTAATTCAACTAAGGTGATGGCACTTAATGTTTGTTCTAATCTTGAATCTTTAGCAATTGCATCTAATAGCTGCTGGCTAGTCATGCCTTCTATGATGGTAAAGGCATATTGGACTACCTTACCTTCAATAAATAAGTTTAATAGATCTGGCAATGTTTGCCCTGATGAGAGAGTATATTCACCAGCTTTAATTGAATGTGCCGATTTTTGATAACGTCCATACCAATAGAGGTATTCACCTGGAAATTCTGATAATCCCTGTTTATATAGTGTAGAACCCACCTGTTGGAGGTTTTGACCTGATTTTATGGTGAATATTTGTGTTGACTCAAGTTTAATGGGAGTCGACACAAATCGTTGATATTCTTGGTAGCCTAGTCCCACCGCAACAAGACAAGCTAATAAAAATAATAAACTTAGCCAGCGAAACATCACTATTTATCGCATTCTGCTAAGGCTTTTTGTAAAAACTGGGTAATAAAACCCACTGGATACATTTTGTTTGAGATCGCATAAACCGGCCAAATACCAATGATGCTATTGCAAACAAATACTTCTTCTGCTTCAGCAAGTTGGCGGCGCGTTATAGTGCGCTCTTGTACGGATAAGCCACTTCGTGTTGCCAACTGAATGACTTGCGCTCTCATCACACCAGCAATGCCTGCACGTGTTACAACGGGCGTGAACAATTTACCTTCTTCTACGATGAAAATATTGCTCATGGTGCCTTCGATAATATTGTCCTCATCGTCGGACATGATACCTTCTGGTATATCAGGATCATCCCATTCATTTCTAGCTAATACTTGTTCTAATCGATTAAGGTGTTTAATGCTTGCAAGCCGACTATTAGTCGATAACGTTTGTTCACAGAAACGAAGTAATACACCGTCTGTTTGATATTGTTCAGGATGACTTGGGAAGGGATGTGAAGATATAATTCTTGTAGGAATTTCAGTGTTGTTTGAAAAGTAACCACGACGTCCTGTACCACGTGTGATAATAATCTTTATTACTGCAGTCTGATCTTCCAGTGACTGAAAAACACGTTCTAACTCCTCTCTCAAAGTCTCAATCTGCTCAAAAGCAATAGATAGGACTTTGCAGCCTTCAATCAATCTTGATAAATGCTGTTCGAGAAACTCGGCTTTATTATTACGATGAGCTATCGTTTCAAAAACGCCATCACCGTATTGTAGACCACGATCTTGGATACTGATTTTATCGCCGGTTTCACCATTGATTAAAACCATTGTCGTCGGTTACACTTTTTTAAGAATCAGAGTACCGTTAGTGCCACCAAAACCAAATGAATTTGACATAGAAACCGTAATATCCATTTGTCTTGCGGTATGTGGTACGTAATCAAGATCACAAGCAGAATCTTGATTCTCTAGATTAATTGTCGGAGGCGCTACTTGGTCACGTATCGCTAAAGCACTAAAGACAGCTTCTACGCCACCTGCCGCCCCTAAAAGATGGCCAATCATCGATTTCGTTGAACTAACAGCAGTTTTGTATGCATGGTCACCCAGTGCAGTTTTTACTGCTTTGCTTTCAGCGACATCACCGGCGGGGGTTGAAGTACCGTGTGCATTAATGTAATCGATTTGTTCTGGGTTTAGTCCTGCATCTTTCATTGCATTGACCATGCATCGTGCTGCACCCTCACCGCCTTTTGAAGGCATCGTCATATGGAAAGCATCCGAACTCATGCCTGAACCTGCGAGCTCAGCATAAATTTTAGCACCCCGTTTTACTGCATGATCATATTCTTCTAATACAACAACCCCTGCACCATCACCAAGAACAAAACCATCTCTGTCTTTATCCCATGGTCGACTTGCCGCTTCTGGATTATCGTTGCGTGTTGATAAAGCGCGCGCAGCTGCGAAACCACCTAATCCTGTTTTGGAAGTCGACATTTCAGCACCACCGGCAATCATGACGTCGGCATCACCATACTGAATTATACGACCTGCCGATGAGATATTATGGGTACCACTTGAACAGGCTGTAACAATCGCTGTATTTGGGCCTTTCATTCCATACATGATAGAAAGGTTACCTGAGATCATGTTAATGATATTGCTCGGAACAAAAAAAGGAGAAATTTTTCGAGTGCCACCGCTTAAGTAGCCATCATAACCTGCTTCTATTCCTGGTAAACCGCCAATACCTGAGCCAATGGCAACACCTATGCGTTCAGCGTTTTCATCAGTAATTTCAAGACCTGCATCTTCAATCGCTTCTTTACTTGCCGCGATACCATAATGAATAAAAGTATCCATCTTTTTAGCATCTTTACGCGGGATGATACTGGTAATGTCAAAGTCTTTGACGCTGGCACCAAAGCGGACTGAAAAGTCAGAAACATTAAACGAGGTCAGAGGTGCAACACCACTCTTACCCGCGAGAATATTATCCCAAGTTTCATTTACATTTAAGCCAACAGGCGTCACCACACCTAGACCTGTTATCACAACACGTCGTTTTGACATCAGGATTTCCTTTTGTAAAAATCTAAAATATTATAAACAAGATAGCCGCCTAGTATGTGACCATACTAGGCGGCTATAAGTTTTGCTTGAAGCGAAATTAAGACTGAACAGAATTTACGTAGGCTACCGCTTCTTTTACTGTTGTGATTTTCTCGGCTTCTTCGTCTGGAATTTCACATTCGAATTCTTCTTCAAGTGCCATAACCAATTCGACTGTATCTAATGAATCAGCACCCAGATCATCGATAAATGAAGCATCAGTTGTCACTTCATCTGCGTTGACACCCAATTGTTCAACAACAATGTCTTTTACTCGGGCTTCGATATCACTCATAACGTATGTTTCCTTTGGTGGTTAAATACTTAAACGTGCACGCATTTTATATTGCACGCTCTGTATAAACAAGCCAATTTGTTTTTCAAGGCCTATTTAAAATTGTCATTGGTCGTTATTTTCTTAAATTAACCAATTAATTCATATACATGCCGCCATTGACGTGGATTGTTTCTCCCGTCACATAAGCAGCGTCTTCACTGGCAAGGTAACTAACAGCGCCAGCTATTTCTTCCGGTAAACCTAAGCGTTTAACCGGTACTTGTTCTAGTAAAGCCGTTTTATGTGCTTCCGCCAAACCACTCGTCATATCCGTATCAATAAAACCTGGGGCTACTGTATTCACAGTAATACCTCTTGGTCCGACTTCTCGCGCTAATGATTTACTAAAGCCAATCACCCCTGCTTTTGTTGCAGCATAATTGGTTTGACCCGCATTACCCATCACACCAACAACAGATGTAATTGTGATGATACGGCCTGTTCTTGCTTTGGTCATTGCACGTAGACAACGTTTCGATAATTTAAAGATCGGCGTCAAATTGGTGTTAATAATATCGTTCCACTCGTCATCTTTCATTCGCATTAATAAATTATCACGAGTGATACCTGCATTATTGACCAAAATTGCAGGTGCTCCGAATGAAGATTCTGTTTCTGAAACAACAGCTTCAATTGAATCCGCATCGGTTACATTAAGTACCATGCCAGTGCCTTGGATACCTTCTGTTTTCAAAAACTCAGAGATCGTTTCTGCTCCGCCTTCAGAGGTTGCCGTACCAACAACTGTTGCTCCTTGCTTACCTAGACGTAATGCAATGGCGCGACCAATTCCTCGTGTTGCACCTGTTACCAATGCAACTTTTCCCTCTAAACTCATACTTCCTCTCCCAAGGCTTGTACTGCTTTTTCCAATGAACGTTGATCAAAGACAGGCAATCCTGTGATCGTCTTGTCTATTCTTTTCGTTAACCCTGCCAACACTTTACCCGGTCCACATTCTACAATTTTATCTACGCCTTTATCAGATAGGGCTTGAATGGTTTCTACCCAGCGAACAGGATTATGTAATTGTTGTATTAACAACGCTTTAATCTCATTTTCATCAGCAGCTGCCGATACATTCACATTATGTAAAACAGGAATGCGTGTTTTATGAACCGGTGTGTCCGTTATGGCCTCAGCTAGTTTTTCAGCAGCTGGTTTCATTAATGCACAATGGGATGGGACACTGACAGACAGCAATAATGCCCGTTTTGCACCTTGTTCTTTGGCTAACTCTGTCGCTTTGGTCACAGCTTCAACGTTACCGGCAATAACCACTTGCCCAGGTGAATTGAAATTGACCGCTTCGACAACTTGTTCATCTGCAGCGTCTATACAGATCATTTTTACTGCGTTGTCATCTAAGCCTAGAATAGCCGCCATCGCACCTTGACCCTCTGGCACGGCCTGCTGCATGAATTGGCCTCGCATTTCGACCAATTTAATGGCATCTGTAAATGATAATGCGCCCGCTGCAACTAAAGCTGTGTACTCACCCAGACTGTGTCCAGCTAAATAACCCGGTTGGATATTGGTTAAAGATTGCCAAACTCGCCAAACAGCTATTCCTGCTGCTAACATCGCTGGCTGGGTTCTTTCAGTTTGATTCAGAGCTACGTCAGGGCCAGATGTTACCAGTTCCCATATATCGTAACCCAATGCATCAGATGCTTCGATAAATGTCTCTTGAACGAGTGGGTATTCTGTTGCTAGTTGGTCTAGCATACCGATTGATTGTGAACCTTGTCCTGGAAATACAAAAGCCAAACTCATGGCCTTAACCTCATATATTTAATAATTTAATAGTGCCGAGCCCCAGGTGAATCCGCCACCAAAAGCTTCTAGTAATAATGTTTCGCCGCGTTGAATTCGCCCATCTCTCACTGCTGTATCTAATGCAAGAGGTATCGATGCCGCTGATGTGTTGCCATGTTCATCGACAGTCACAACAACGTGGTCCATTGATAAGCTTAATTTCTTAGCCGTCGCAGCGATAATACGGATATTCGCTTGATGCGGGATCAACCAGTCAATATCACTTTTAGCCAAATTATTAGCTGTAAGTGTTTCGTCAGCAATACTACTCAATGTTTTAACAGC
>ERZ1049444.122-NODE-122-length-84406-cov-11.885253_pt1 | contig 84406 bp, 81 predicted proteins | sample MGYA00383101_ERZ1049444 | MGnify/ENA primary metagenome ERZ1049444 (study PRJEB29581, sample SAMEA5548371) | metagenome | biome: marine; feature: coastal; material: water | depth 50 m | study: Short-term variability in the microbial, nano- and picoplankton... | reverse complement strand
AGAATATGATAAATGTGTGGCTATTTCAACTCAGGCTTCTTTAAAAGAAATGATGCTTCCTGGATTACTAACTATAGGTTTCCCATTATTAATTGCATTTGTCCCTATGATTTTTGGAATGGATAATTTAGCAATTGCTGAAATGCTTGGTGGATATATGGCTGGTGTTACTGTTAGTGGAGTTTTGTGGGCTATTTTTCAAAACAATGCAGGTGGTGCTTGGGATAATGCAAAGAAATCATTTGAAGCTGGTGTTGAAATTAATGGAGAGATGACCTACAAAGGATCAGATGCACATAAAGCTGCCGTAACTGGAGATACTGTTGGTGATCCATTTAAAGATACTTCTGGTCCTTCAATGAATATTCTTATTAAGCTTACTTGTTTGATTGGACTTGTTATTGCTCCAATTTTAGGAGGACATGCTGTAGATTCTGATCACGCTTCTGTTGATCATGAAATGAAAAAAGAAGTAATTGTAAAGGCTGACAATGATGTTTGGACCATGACCATTACAACGGAAGAAACAGATACTGATGGTGTTGTATCTAAAAAATCTGAATTTATTAGCGGAACTCAAGAAGAAGTTATGTCTGCAATGTTAGAATACAATGCTGACGAAGCTAAGAAAATTGGAATGGCGGCAATGGGTGAGATAGATAAAAAATAAATTTAAAATAAAGTTGTTTTAAAGACCTTTTAAACTATCATCACATTTATTAATGATTAGTTTGAGGTCTTCTTTATTTTTAACAAAGTCCAGATTATCTACATCAATTATAAGTAGCTTTCCTTTATCATAAGTTTCAATCCAAGCTTCATATCTTTCATTAAGTCTACTTAAATAATCTATACTTATAGAGTTTTCATAATCTCTCCCTCTTTTATGAATTTGATCAACTAAATTAGGAATGCCACTTCTTAAGTATATAAGAAGATCAGGACTTTTAACAAAAGACTCCATAAGATCAAAAAGAGATTTATAGTTGTCAAAATCTCTATTTGTCATAAGGCCCATAGCTAAAAGGTTTGGAGCAAAAATATGTGCATCTTCATAAATCGTTCTATCTTGGATTATCTTTTTTCCATTTTTGTCAAAGTCCATTATTTGACGAAACCTACTATTTAGAAAATAGATTTGTAAATTAAATGACCATCGTTCCATTTGATCATAAAAATCATCTAAATAAGGATTTTTTAAAACATCTTCGTAATGCCCCTCAAATTTATAATATTTAGATAGTAATTTGGTTAATGACGTTTTTCCAGCTCCAATGTTTCCTGCAATAGCTATGTGCATATTAATTTGTATTTAAAAATTTAAAAGTGACATCTAATTTAAAATATAAATTTGAAAAAATTCATTCTAATTAAACTTTATTGTCTTCTGATTGTCTATTTAGTAATAAATCACTACAATTGCGGTGGTTTTAAAAACTCGAATTATGAAAAAAATACTAATTATTTTATGTTTTATAACTATTAGTGGATTTTCTCAGGATTTTCAGGGAAAAGCTTATTATATGTCAAAAGTTAATGTAAATATGGACTGGATGAAGAATTTAACACCTGATAGAAAAGCATACTTGAAAGGTAGAATGAAAACTGCTACTGAAAAAAATTATACTTTAGAATTTGATAGTAATTCATCTTATTTTCAAGAAGAAGAAAGACTAGATCCTAATGGACAGAGTGGTGGATTCAATTGGATGCAATTTGTATCTGGACCTGCAACGGGAACTATCTACAGAGATATACAATCAAATACATTTACAAATAAAAAGGAGCTCTTTGGAAAGATTTTTCTTGTAAAAGATACTATACCTGAAATCAAATGGGTTATGACAGGTGAGACGAAAAAAATTGGAATTTATAATGCGTATAAAGCAACATCAACAAAAGAAGTTGAAGAAAGGGTCATGAGTTTTAGTAATAGATCAAGGGAAACAGAAAGTTTAAGTAATCCAGAAGAAAAGAAAATGAGAGAGGTAGTTATGACAGCCTGGTTCACACCTGAAATTCCAGTTTCAACAGGACCACAAATGTTTGGAGGTTTGCCAGGGCTTATATTAGAAATTAATGCTGATAGATTGATAATGCTTTGCACTAAGGTTGTTTTGAATCCAAAAGAAAAATTAAAAATTAAAAAACCATCCAAAGGAAAGGAAGTTACAAGTCTGGAATTTGAAAAAATTGCAAAAGATAAAGCAGAAGAAATGGAAAACCAGTGGAACGGGCGAAGAAGAGGAAGTAGTAGAGCAGTGAGAATATCTAATTAATTTAATACAATAATCATTTATTATTATTTAAGATGAAAAAAACACTTTTATATATTCTGTTATTTTTTTCTTCCTTTGTTTATTCCCAAGTTAGGTTTGAAGGAGTAATTACAGATTCCATGGGAAATACTATCATGGGAGCTAATGTTATTGCAATTGAAAAAGAATCTCAAATTTTAGATGGTTTTGGTATTTCTAATGATTCAGGTTTCTATAGAATTTCATTAAAGAAAAACACGGATTATCAAATCAAAATTTCTTTTATTGGATTTCAACAAATAGAGTTAGACTTAAATCTTAATGAAGATTTTGAAAAGAATTTTGTTTTAGAACAACAAGCTGAAGCATTGGATGAAGTGGAAATTGTTTATGAAATGCCAGTTACTATAAAGGGCGATACAATTGTATATAATGCGGATTCCTTTAATACAGGAACTGAAAAAAAATTGGGGGATGTTTTAAAAAACATGCCGGGAATTGAAGTAACAGATGAAGGAACTATTGAAGTTGAAGGTAAAGAAATAACAAAGATAACAGTTGAAGGTAAAGATTTTTTTGATGGAGACTCAAAACTTGCAACACAAAATTTACCTGCAAATGCTGTTAATAAAGTAGAAGTTCTAAGAAACTTTACCGAAGTTAGTCAATTGAGAAATGTGACAAATAATGAGGATAATATAGCTATAAATATTAGCCTTAAAAGTGGAAAGGATAAGTTTTGGTTTGGAGAAATAGTTGGTGCAAAAGGTAATGAAGATACATATTTGGCTGCACCAAAGATTTTTTATTATGCAAAAGATTTAAGTATGAGTATTCTTGGAAATACTAATAATTTAGGTGAGCCAGTTTTGTCAAGAAGAGATTTTTATAGATTTGGTGGAGGTTTTAGAAACCTAAATCAACAAACGGGAACATCCATAAATATTTCATCTGATGGTGCCGGAATTGGAAATCTGCAGAACAACCGTGCTAAATCAATAGATGCTAAACTTGGCGCATACAATTTTAGTAAATCTATAAATGAAAAGTTGGAGATAAGTGGTTTTGCAATTTTTGCAGAAACTCAAAACATTGTAGAAGAAAAAATTTCAAGAATATACTCTGCTACTAATGCAAAACAAGAAACATCTGAGGGTGTAGTTCAGGACAACCAACAACAATTATATAAGTTTTCAGCTGAATATAATCCAAATGAAAGATTACAAACCGAATATAATTTATTAGTAAAATCTGCTGAAAGTATAGAAAACACAAACCTTAATTCAAGTGTGGGAAGACTTGGATCAAATACCACTGAAGATATAAATGAATTGAGAAGTGATAAACCCACCTCAATTAATCAAGAAATTAAGGCTTATTATACTTTAAATGAGGATCATATCTTTTCATTTGAGGCTCAACATTTATCACAAAACGAAGACCCTTTTTATCAAGCAATTAAGGAACTACAACCTTTTAGAAATATTTTATCTCTTGACAGGAATCAATCTAATTTTAATATTAATCAAAATAGAGAAACAGAAACAAATAAGATTGAAGGAAAGCTAGACTATTATTATATTTTAAACCCAAAATCTAACTTGAATTTTACTTTTGGATTAACAGATGTAAGTCAAAAATTTAATTCTTCTATTTTTCAAATTTTGGATAATGGCACTCAAAACAATTTTAGTGAAGACATCTTATCAAATGATGTCCAGTTTAATTTTTTAGATGCGTATTTTTCATTTAGATATAGATTTATTACTGGAATTTTTACTATTGACCCGGGATTTACAATACATAACTATAAAAATGAAACATTTCAATTAGGAGTTTTAGAATCTAGAAGTTTTTCTGATATAAGGCCTAATATGAGAGTTTTCATAAAGTTTAAAAATTCTGAATCTTTAAGATTCAACTATGGATTAACTACTCAGTTTACAGATGTTAATAATTTGGCTAAAGGTTATGTGTTTAATAATTATAATAGTTTTTTTCAGGGTAATCCTACTTTAGAAGCTGCTGAAATCTATAACTATGGATTAAATTATCAAAGTATCAATATTTTTAATTTTACAAATATTTTTGCCAATATAAGATATAGTAAAAGAAAAAAATCAATACAGAATAAAACACTTATCACTGGAATCAACTCAGTAAGATCTGCAGATAATTCAAACTTTCCTAGAGAGTCATACTCTGCAAGTGCTAGAATAGATAAAAGATTTAAAAACTTTAAAGCTGGGTTTAATATGAATTTCAATTTTAGTGAATTCAATAATATTGTAAATGGAAATCCTTTAGAATCTATTAATTTTACACAATCCTACAAAGCTACAATTGCTACTAATTTTAGAGATAAACCAAATTTAGAAGTTGGATATAGCTATAATAAAAGAATGTATGATATTGGAGATAACAAAAATTATTTTTACACAGATTCACCATTTGCTGAGATAGACGCCTACTTTGGTAATGGTTTTGTGTTCAGAGCGGAATATTCATATAATTACTATAGAAATGACGAACAGACATTAAATGAATATAGAAATGCTGAGGCTGATTTGTCTTATAATAAAGAAGGATCTAAGTGGGAATTTGGACTTAGCGTTACCAATTTATTTAACGATACATCTTTAAATAGAGATAGTTTCAATCAACTTTATAGTCAAACAAGATCATACATTGTTCAACCAAGATATACTGTGTTTAGAATAAAGTATGATTTAACTGGTCTAAACACTTCACCTAGAGGAAAAGGGAAAGGAAGAGGCAAATAATAATTGCTAAACTATACTTTTATCTAATTCTTTAACTAAAGACCTTATCTTTACTTAAATGATTTTTAAATTGAAGTTTAGAAATTTACTTTTAGTTTTATTTTTTCCTTTATTATCCTACTCCCAATCAGGTTTTGAGTCAATTCTACTTGCAGTTGAAAGTGATTCTAAAAAAATATTTAAAAGATATATGAACCCTCTAATGAAAGGAGCTATTTATAGTTCTAATTCTGGATGGTACAATACAGCAAAAGTCCACAGTAAATTAGGAGTTGATTTAAGTTTAAGACTAAATACAACATTTGTTCCATCTGCTGAGCAAGCTTTTTCTATTTCTGACTTAGAAAATATAACTACCAATGCTGAAAATTTGCCAACTATAATTGGTGAAAATAGACAAGAGAATTTACTAATTACCATTCCTGTAGATGGTCTTTTGCCAGAATTGAAAAAAACGATTAAAGCTCCTAAAGGAATAAAAAACAAATTGCCTTTTGGAGGCGTTCCAGCTCCAGTTTTACAATTGGGAGTTGGAATTCCTTTTGACACAGAAATAATAATAAGATATAGCCCAGAATATCATCGAAAAGGTATAGATATGTCATTAAAAGGATTAGGGATTAAACATAACTTACTTCAATATTTTGGGCCTATTGATAAATTTCCGTTAAATGTTTCTGCATTTGCATCTTTTTCTAAAATGGAAATTGATTATGATATCCAATCATTTAGTTCAATAAAAGGATCCGGACAAGTTGCAGAATTTAGTCTTAATAATTACAATTTATTGTTATTGGCTTCTTTGGACGTATTAGTTGTTAATTTTTACTGTGGATTTGGTTTAACAGGTGGAAGTTCTTCATTTAAGATGATGGGGCAATATGATTTAGAGTATCAAACACAATCAAATGGTCCTGTAAATAAAACTTTAAGTGATCCAATTGATATGAATTTTAGTACTTCAAATTTTCAAACTACCATTGGAGCTAAGTATAAATTTTTGATTTTTAGTGCTTTCATAGACTTTACTTTTCAGAATTACAAGACCTTATCTGCAGGGATTTCAGTAAATTTTAGATAATTTTTATTACTAATAGTTTTTTGTTATTTCAATAACTAATATTACATTTACAGCAGTTATGTTTAATACTAAATTATCTTTTTATACAGAAAGTTTTTATTTCTACTTCTATTTTGGAGTTGAGAAAGGACTTTCATATATATAAGATTTTTTTAAATATATAATTTACAGTCCTGATTTTTCAGGACTTTTTTTTTAATGTAATATGAGTAAAGTAGCAATTCAAGGGATTAAGGGATCTTACCATCATCAGGTGGCAATGGAGTTTTTTGGAAAAGAAATAGAAATAGCAGAATTTATGTCTTTTGATGAATTGATTAATTCCATAATTAATAATAAATGTGAAATGGGTGTTATTGCAATTGAAAATTCAATTGCTGGATCTATAATACCTAACTATGCATTAATTGATAATTCTAATTTAAAAATTACGGGGGAACATTATATTAATATTAACCATCAATTAATGGCCTTACCAGGATCAAAAATTAAAGATCTAGATGTAGTAGCTTCTCATCCAATGGCTCTTTTACAATGTAAAGAGTTCTTTAGAAAACACTCTAATATTACATTAGTCGAAGATAAAGATACTGCTGAAGTAGCCTATAGAATTCAAAGAGACAAAATTAAAAATATAGGAGCAATAGCAAGTGTTGAAGCGTCTAATATTTATGAATTAGAAATTATAAGTGAAAACATCCAAACTATAAAGAATAATGAGACAAGGTTTGTAATTATTTCCAAAAATGCTTTAAAGAATGATTCTAAAAATGACAAAGCATCGTTGAAATTTGTGCTAAGTCATAAAACTGGTACTTTGGCTGCAATTTTAGAAATTCTAAAAGACTGTAATTTGAATTTAACAAAAATTCAATCTCTTCCTATTGTAGAAATTCCATGGAAGTATTCTTTTTTTGTTGATACAACTTTTCATTCTTTAGATAATTTAAATAAAGCATTAGGATTAATGGAGGAGAAATCGGAATCCCTTAAAGTTTTAGGAATTTACCAAAATAAAATTAAATGATTAAAGGTTCAAACAGATTAGATACGGTTCAAGAATACTATTTTTCAAAAAAATTAAGAGAAGTATCTGCTTTATTAGATTTAGGAAAGCCTGTAATTAATATGGGAATAGGTAGTCCTGATTTATTCCCTTCTAAAGGTGTCATTAAGGCTTTAAAAAATAGTTTAGATCATAAAACTGCTCATAAATATCAAAGCTATCAAGGCTTGTTTGAATTGCGTAATGCGATCTCTAAGTTTTATTATAAATTTTTTAAAGTTAAATCAAATCCTGAAAACGAGGTATTACCATTAATTGGATCTAAAGAAGGGATTATGCATATATCTTTAGCATTTTTAAATCCTGGAGATGAGGTGTTGATTCCAAATCCTGGTTATCCTACGTATTTATCAGTTACTAAATTGGTTGAGGCGAATCCTGTTTTTTATGATTTGTTAAAAGAAAATAATTGGTTTCCTGATTTAAATGAATTAGAAAAGAAAGATTTATCAAAAGTTAAAATTATGTGGATTAATTATCCTCATATGCCTACTGGTTCTTCTGCAACCTTGAATCAATTTGATGAACTAGTTGTTTTTGCAAGAAAAAACAATATTTTACTAATAAATGACAATCCATACAGTTTTATTTTAAACAATGATTTTATAAGTCTTTTATCAGTAGAAGGGTCAAAAGAAAATTGTATGGAATTAAATTCTTTGAGCAAATCTTTTAATCTTTCAGGTTGGAGAATTGGTATGTTATTAGGGTCTAAAAAAAATATTTCTAGAGTTATAAAAGTTAAAAGTAATATGGATTCAGGAATGTTTTATGGAATTCAAAAAGGAGCAATAGAGGCACTTAATTCTGATATAAATTGGTTTAAAGAATTAAATGTGTTATATAAAAAAAGAAGAGAACTGGTTTGGGAATTAGCATCTATTTTGAATTGTGAATTTGAGCGTGATTCTAAGGGATTGTTTGTATGGGCAAAACTTCCTAAAGGGATTAAGGATTCTAAAAAATTTATAGATAAGTTATTAATTGATAAAAAAGTATTTATTGCTCCTGGAGCAATTTTTGGTTCAAATGGAGAAGGCTATATAAGATTTTCTTTATGTATTGAAGAAGAAGAAATTAAAGAAGCTATTAAAAGATGTAAATAATGAAAATAGGAATTGTAGGTTTAGGTTTAATGGGGGGGTCTTTTGCTTTAGACATAAAATCTGTTTACCCAAGTTCTAAGATTTATGGATCGGACATTTCTAAAAAAAATCAAGAGCGTGCTATTGAATTAGAGTTAATTGATGAAGTTATTGATATACGAGAATTCCATAAAATGGATGTAATTCTTGTTTCCATTCCTGTTGATAAGTCTATTTCTGTTATATCTAAAATTTTAGATAAAATAAATAATAAAACATTAGTTTTTGATGTTGGTTCTACAAAAGGAGCTATATGTGAGTCATTAAATAATCATCCTAATAGAGGAAATTTCTTAGCTTCTCACCCAATGGCTGGCACCGAGTTTTCAGGCCCTGATGCTGCTATAAAAGGATTATATATTAATAAGACAAATATAATTTGTGAGATAGATAAAACGGATATAAAGATTCGAACTAAAGCATTAGAAATATTTAAGTTATTAAATATGAATATAATATATATGGATTCAAGACCGCATGATGTACATGTAGCTTATGTATCACATTTATCACATATAAGCTCTTTCATGCTTGGGAAGACAGTAATAGAAAAGGAAAAAAATGAGAAAAATATTTTTGATTTAGCTGGAAGTGGTTTTGAATCTACTGTAAGGTTAGCTAAGAGTTCACCAGAAACATGGACGCCAATTTTTTTAGAGAATAAAAAAAATATAGTTTTGGCCATAGAAGAATATGTTTCAAATTTAAAAATTTTAAAAAAAATTATTGAAGAAAACGATGAAACAAGTTTGTCTTATATTTTAAATAACACAAATAGGATAAAAGAAATTTTAAAAAATACAATACATGAAAATGGAAAATAATAAAAAAATGAAAGACTGGCTAAAGGCATTGAAACTAGACCATCCTTTGGTAATTGCTGGTCCATGTAGTGCAGAAACGGAAGATCAAGTGTTAAAAATTGCACATGATTTAAAAAATTCTGATGTTTCAGTCTATAGAGCTGGAATATGGAAACCTAGGACTAGACCAGGAATGTTTGAGGGAGTAGGTGCTATTGGATTAAAGTGGTTAGAAAAAGTTAAAAAGGAAACAGGCCTTTTGACAGCTACTGAAGTTGCAAATGCAAATCATGTAAAACTTGCTATAGAACATAATATAGATGTTTTATGGATTGGTGCAAGGTCTACAGTAAGTCCATTTATTGTTCAAGAAATTGCAGACGCCTTAAATGGCACTGATAAAATTGTTTTGGTTAAAAATCCAGTAAATCCAGATTTATCTCTATGGCTTGGGTGTATCGAAAGATTATATTCTGCAAATATTAAAAAAATTGGAGTTATACATAGAGGGTTTTCAACTTATGAACAAACTAAATATAGAAATAATCCTGAGTGGCAGTTACCTATTGAATTACAAAATAGATTTCCAGATCTTCCATTGATTTGTGATCCTTCTCATATTTCAGGAAGAAGAGACATATTACAAGATGTTTCTCAAACTGCTCTTGATTTAAATTTTGATGGTTTGATGATAGAAACTCATATTAATCCAGATAAAGCTTGGAGTGATGCAGCTCAACAAATTAAACCTGAAGTTCTTGTTAAAATGATGGCTAATTTAAAAATGAGAAAGGTTACTAATGAAGAAGTTGATTATAAAAACAGTATAAATACTTTAAGAACGCAAATAGATGTTATTGATCAAGGTTTATTGGATACTCTTGGCAAGAGAATGAAAGTAGCAATTGAAATAGGTGGTCTTAAAAAGAAAAAAAATGTTGCGGTATTGCAAACTAAAAGATGGAATGAAATTTTAGGTAAAATGATTTTAGAAGGAGAAGAAAAGGGGCTTAGTGAAGAATTTATTTTAAGGATGTTTAAAGCTATTCACCAAGAATCAATTAATCATCAGGAGAAAGTTATAAATAGTTGATTTATGAAAGGAACTGTTTATAAATCTACTGGAAATTGGTACTCGGTACAAACCGATTCAAATGAGGTTTATAAATGTAATATAAAGGGAAAATTTAGGTCTCTAGGAATTAAAAGTACAAATCCTATTGCTGTTGGAGATCAAGTTAATTTTGAAATTATAAACAAGAAAGACTTTACTGGCATTATAAATAGGATTGAAAATAGAAAGAATTATATTATTAGGAAATCTGTTAACCTGTCAAAATTTTCTCATATTATTGCTTCCAATATCGATTGTTGTTTTTTATTTGTTACACCTAGTAACCCAATAACATCATCGATATTTATAGATAGAATTTTAATTGCTACTAAATCTTTTGGAATTGATACCATTATTTTATTCAATAAAACAGATATATATTCTAAAAATGATATAAAATATATTGATAATTTAAGAGATATATATTCAAAAATTGGATACAAATGCTTGAATATTTCAGTTTTAAAAGAAATTAATATTAATAATATAATTGAAATAATGAAAGATAAAATTTCCATTTTTACAGGTCATAGTGGAGTTGGGAAATCTAGTTTAGTAAATTTATTAGATCCAAGCTTAAATATTAAAACTGCTAAGGTTTCTAAACAAAATGAAAAAGGACAACATACAACAACTTATGCAGAAATGTATGATCTAAATTTTGGAGCTAGAATTATAGATAGTCCTGGAATCAAAGGTTTTGGATTAATTGATATTGAAAAAAGTGAGTTAGGAGGATATTTTTCAGAATTTATATTATTAAAAGATGATTGTAAATTTAATAACTGTCTTCATGAAAACGAACCAAATTGTGCTGTAAAGGAAGCAGTGGTTAATGGTGTGATTTCTGAATCAAGATATAAAAGCTATCGAAGTTTATTAATTAACGAGGATAAAAGCTTCAGAACAGATAACAGGTAAAATGAGAGTAATTATTCAAAGAGTTAAAAAAGCTAGTGTTGAAGTGGAAAGTTCTATAGTATCTTCTATTAAAGAAGGTATGGTAGTTCTGCTAGGAATTGAAAATGAGGATAATGAAACCGATATAGAATGGTTGGCTAATAAAATCTCACAATTGAGAATTTTTGATGATAATAGTAATGTAATGAATAAATCAATTATTGATGTTAATGGTGATATTATCATTATAAGTCAATTTACCCTACATGCTTTAACTAAAAAAGGTAATAGGCCATCTTATATAAAATCTGCTAAATCTGAATATGCTAAAAAAATGTACAGTAAATTTTTAACTTCAGTTGAAAAAAATATTAACAAAAAACCAGGATCGGGAATTTTTGGAGCAGATATGTTAGTTAAAATTGAAAATGATGGTCCAGTAACTATTTTTATTGACTCAAAAAATAAAGAATAAAAAATTATGGAATTAAAAAAAATACAAAAGAAAGTGGATGTTTGGATAAAAGAACACGGAGTACGTTATTTTAATCCTCTTACTAATATGGCTCAACTTTCCGAAGAAGTTGGAGAAGTAGCAAGGATAATATCAAGAAGATATGGAGAACAATCAGAAAAAGAATCAGATCAAAATAAAGATTTAGCTGAGGAATTATCAGATGTTTTATTTGTAGTATTATGTTTGGCAAATCAAACAGGGTGTGATTTAGAAAAAGCCTTTAACGATAAATTAAAATTTAAAACAAAAAGAGATCACCTAAGACACCAAAACAATTCAAAATTAAAAAAATAGAAATGGCGTTTTTAATTGAACATTCAAATAATGAAATTAAAACTTCTTTTAATATTTCTGGTTCAAAAAGTGAGTCTAATAGATTACTTATTTTAAAACATCTTTTCAAAAATATTGAAATTGAAAATTTGTCAGATTCTGATGATACAAATATTTTAAAAAATATTTTGAGAGAACCACCTGAGAAGATAGATGTTCATCATGCAGGAACTGCGATGCGTTTTTTAATTGCTTTTTTTTCTACTCAGGAAAATAAATATCATGAAATTTCAGGTTCTGAAAGGATGCATAATAGACCAATAAAAGTATTGGTTGATGCTCTTAATTATCTTGGGGCAGATATTAGTTACATTAATAAAACAGGATTTCCTCCCATAAAAATAATTGGAAAAAAAATAAACAAGTTTCGTGTTTCTTTAGATTCTAATATTAGTAGTCAATATATATCAGCACTACTTTTAATAGCTCCATCTTTAAAAAAGGGATTAGAAGTTTATTTAAAAGGCAAAATTACTTCCAAACCCTATTTAAAAATGACTTTAGCTTTGTTAGAAAAAATTGGAGTACAAACTTCTTTTGTAAATAATAAGATTATTGTAGATCCCATTCAGAGTCTAAATCCTATTCTTTATAAAATTGAATCTGATTGGAGTTCATTATCTTATTTTTATAGTATAGTTGCATTATCAACAAATTCAACTTTAAGAATAGGGAATTATTATTCTAATTCTATTCAAGGTGATATAAAATTAATTGAGATTTATAAAAATTTGGGAGTCATTAGCTCTTTTGAGAAGAATACTCTATGCTTAAAAAAGGATAAAAATCATAAACTTCCCAAAAAAGTTATATTAGATTTAAATGATAATCCAGATTTAGCCCAAACTATAGCTGTTTCTTGTTTTGGATTAGGTTTGCAATGTGATTTATATGGATTACAAACTCTCAAAATAAAAGAAACAGATAGATTATTAGCTTTAGAGAAAGAATTAGTTAAATTGGGTGGTAATGTTCTAATAACTAATGACAGTTTACATTTAAAAAAATCAAAAGAATTTAACGTTAATATTTGTATAGATACATATGAAGATCATAGAATGGCAATGGCATTTGCTCCTCTAGGAATCATAAAACCTATTATAATTAATGATCCAATGGTTGTTTCTAAGTCTTTTCCTACTTATTGGAAAGCTTTGAAAAAATTAAATTTTAGAATATCAGAGTATAAAAGAAATTAAATTCGAATAAACTTGACTTTGCTACTTTCATGAATGTATATTTGCAGCTTCAAATTTTAAACACATGAAATTATCCCATTTTAATTTTGATTTACCACAAAGGTTATTAGCAGAGTATCCATCTGATCATAGAGATGAATCTAGGTTAATGGTTCTAGACAAAAAAAAAGAAACAATAGAACATAAGTCTTTTAAAGATATAGTTAATTATTTTAATGAAGGAGATACTTTCGTCTTAAATAATACTAAAGTCTTTCCTGCTAGATTAATGGGAAACAAAGAAAAAACAGGAGCAAGAATTGAAGTTTTTCTTTTAAGAGAATTAAGTGAGGAACAAAGGCTCTGGGATGTTTTGGTTGACCCAGCTAGAAAAATTAGAATAGGAAATAAACTTTATTTTGGAGAAGATGAAACATTAGTTGCAGAAGTAATAGATAATACTACATCTAGAGGAAGAACATTGAGATTTTTATTTGATGGATCTTATGAAGACTTTCGTAAAGTACTTTTCGACTTGGGTCAAACTCCTTTACCTAAATATATTCAAAGAGAAGAAGAGAGTTTTGATGAAGAAAGATATCAAACTATTTATGCAAAACATGAGGGTGCTGTTGCAGCTCCAACTGCAGGGTTACACTTTTCAAGACATCTTTTAAAAAGATTAGAGATAAAGGGAATTAATATAGCTGAGATAACATTACACGTTGGTCTTGGCACTTTTAATCCTGTTGAGGTTGAAGATCTTTCTAAGCATAAAATGGATTCAGAAGAACTTTTTATAAATCAAAAAGCATGTGATACTGTAAATAATGCAAAGAAAAGTAAGAATAGAATTTGTGCTGTTGGTACAACCTCAATGAGAGCATTAGAATCATCGGTTTCCTCTTTCAAAACGTTAAATCCATATTCTGGATGGACTCATAAATTTATTTTTCCTCCCTATGATTTTAATTTAGCAGACTCAATGATAACAAATTTTCACACCCCTAAATCTACTTTGCTGATGATGGCCTCTGCTTTTGGTGGGCATGATTTTATAAAGAAGGCATATGAAGTTGCTGTTAAAGAAAAATATAATTTTTATTCTTATGGGGATGCAATGTTAATTATCTAGAAAAAATATTATGAAAAAAGACGTACGTTCTTTAAGCCTTAAAGATTTATGTTCTTTTTTTGAATCTAACAATTATCCATCATTTAGGGGTAAACAAGTTTACAATTGGCTTTGGAAAAAATCCTGCTTTTCATTTGATGAAATGACCAATATTTCACTTGAATTAAGAGATGTTTTAAAAAAGGAGTTTGTTATCAACCATATTAAAATTGACAAAATTCAAAAAAGTAATGATGGGACTATTAAGAATGCCGTTACATTATTTGATAATCTATTAGTTGAGTCAGTTTTAATTCCTACAGCAAAAAGAACTACAGCATGTATTTCTAGTCAGGTTGGCTGTAGTTTAGATTGCGACTTTTGTGCAACATCCAAATTAAAAAGAATTAGGAACCTTAAGCCTGATGAAATTTTTGATCAAGCATCTACTATTAATCTTCAAAGTAAACTTTATTACAATCGCCCTATTTCAAATATTGTTTTCATGGGCATGGGAGAACCTTTGTTAAACTATAAAAATTTAATTTTAGGAATTGAAAAAATTACTGGGAAAGATGGTTTAGGAATTTCTCCAAAAAGGATAACTGTATCAACATCTGGGATTTCTAAATTAATAATTAAAATGGCCGATGAAAATGTTAAATTCAATCTTGCAATTTCTTTGCACTCTGCTTTAGAAAAAACGCGCAATAAAATAATGCCATTTTCTAAAAAATTTCCTCTTGATGAGTTAAAGGAAGCTGTAAAATATTGGTATAAAAAAACAAGAAAAAAAGTTACTTACGAATATATAGTATGGAAAGAAATAAATGATGATATGAAGCATATTAAAGCTTTAGTAAAATTTTGTAAAGCATCTCCATCAAAAGTTAATCTTATTGAATATAATAATACTGAAAACTCTTTTTTTACTGCTGCTAAAGATAAAATAATTCAAGAATACATTTCTGAGTTAGAAAAAAACAAGATTCCAGTAACTATTAGAAAATCAAGAGGCAAAGATATTGATGCTGCATGTGGACAACTTGCAAATAGGGAAACGAATTAATATAATCTAGTTTATTTTGAATTGTATATTTATTGTATGAAAGAAATGGAAAGAATAAAATTGCATATTAAAGATGAAATGGAACTTTTTGAAGGAAAGTTTTCTAAATCTATGAATTCTTCAGTTTCTCTATTAAATAGAATAACCCATTATGTTGTAAATAGAAAGGGAAAACAAATTAGACCTATGTTTGTTTTTTTAACTGCTAAAATGCTTTCTAATGGAAAGGTTAATGAAAAAGTTTTTAGAGCAGCCTCTGTGATAGAATTGATCCATACCGCTACCCTTGTTCATGATGATATTGTAGATTCAAGTAATGTCAGAAGAGGATTTTTTTCTTTAAATGCTTTGTGGAAAAATAAAATTGCAGTTTTAGTAGGGGATTTTCTTTTATCAAAAGGAATGCTACTTTGTATAGATAATAATGATTTTGACCTTTTAAAGATAATTTCAAAATCTGTGAAGGATATGAGCCAAGGAGAATTATTGCAAATTGAAAAAGCTAGAAGACTAGATATTGATGAAGAAACCTATTTTGAAATAATTACAAAAAAAACAGCGTCATTGATATCTTCTTGTTGTGCTTTAGGTGCAGCAGCTTCAAATGTTTCTGAGAATAAAATTGATGAATTGGAGAGTTTTGGACAAAAAATAGGTATTGCTTTTCAGCTAAAAGATGATTTGTTTGATTATGGAAACAAAAAAATTGGAAAGCCTATTGGAATTGATTTAAAAGAAAAAAAGTTAACTCTTCCATTAATTTTCACTTTAAAGAATTCTTCTAAATCAAAAAAAAGATGGTTGATAAATTGTATTAAAAACCATAGCAATAATAAAAAAGTAATTCAAGAAGTGATAGAATATGTGAAAGAAACAGGAGGAATTGAATATACTTTATCTAAACTGAAGGAATTTCAGAGTGATGCATTAAAAGATATTAGTAAATTTCCTGAAAACCAATATAGAGAAAGTTTAATATGTTTGGTAAATTACGTAATAGATAGAGAGTATTAGATTTTTTTAATATGTTTTTAAATAATGCTTTAAAAACATTTTTTATATTTAAATTCAGTAGCAGAATAAATTAAATAATTTGATATCTAAAAATACAATAGATAAAGTTTTTGAACAATCCAGAGTTGAGGAAGTTATAGGTGATTTTGTTAATTTAAAAAAATCTGGATCAAATTATAAGGCGTTAAGCCCTTTTTCTAATGAAAAAACTCCAAGTTTTGTTGTCTCACCAGTTAAACAAATTTGGAAAGATTTTAGTAGTGGAAAAGGAGGAAATGCAATTGCATTTTTAATGGAACATGAACACTTTACCTATCCTGAAGCAATTAAGTATTTGGCTAGAAAATACAATATTGAAATTGAAGAAACTCAAATAAATAATAAAGATAAAGAGAAGGCTAGTGAAAGAGAAAGTTTATATATAGTTTCAGAATTTGCTAAAGATTTTTTCTCAAAACAGTTAAATGAATCTGAAGAAGGTAAAGCAATTGGTCTTTCGTATTTTAAAGAAAGAGGTTTTAGCATAGACACCATTAATCAATTTGATTTAGGATTTTCACCAAAAGAAATAAATTGTTTTTCAAAAATTGCTTTAAAAAAAGGTTATGTTAAAGGTTTTTTAGAAAAAACAGGATTGTCTATTTTTCAAAATGATGAATCTATAGATAGATTTAGAGGAAGAGTTATTTTTCCAATTCATAGTATGTCAGGAAGAGTTTTAGGTTTTGGGGCAAGAACTTTGAATAATAAAATTAAAACAGCCAAGTACTTAAATTCACCTGAAAGTCTCATATATAATAAAAGCAAAGTTTTATATGGTATTTATTATGCCAAACAAGAAATAGCTAAGCTTGACAATTGCTACATAGTTGAAGGATATACCGATGTTATTCAACTACATCAAAAAGGAGTAAAAAATGTAGTTTCATCTTCTGGGACTGCATTAACAAATGATCAAATTACATTAATTAGAAGATTGACTTCAAATATTACTATGTTATATGATGGTGATAAAGCAGGAGTGGATGCTACTTTGAGGGGAGTAGATATGATTTTAGGTGCAGGAATGAACGTTAGTATTTGTGCCTTTCCAAAGGGTCATGATCCTGATAGTTTTAGTCAAGAGCGTAGCAATAAAGAAATAAAGGAATTTTTATCTCAAAACTCTAAAGATTTTATTCAATTTAAAGCCTCAATTTTATTCGAGAATAGTAAAGATGACCCTATTTTAAAAGCTAAAACAATTAATGAGATAGTTACTAGTATCTCAACCATTCCTGATAGAATTAAGCAAGAAATATATGTAAAACATTGTTCTAAAATAATGGATGTTTCAGAAGATGTCTTATTTAATTCCTTAGCTCAACTAAGTAAAAATGAAGTTGCATACCTATCAAAGAGAAATATTAGTAAGATTAAAAAAACTCCAAAAAATATAAAAGTTGATATACTATTTGAACTTGAAAAAAAAATTATAGAAATTTTATTACTATATGGTACTCAAAAAGAAAAATTTGAGGAATTGATATTAAAAAAAGATAAAAATGGTGAGGTTGTTATGGAGCCTACTATAGTTGAATCTTTAGTTTATGAAAAAATATTTTTGGATTTACAGCAGGATGAAGTAGAATTCACAAACGAATCTTTTAAAACTCTTTATAAAGCAATTATAAATGAACTTCAAAAAAAAGGAAAATTGCTTCTAGATATTTTTTTAAATACTTTAGAACCTGATTTATCAAATCATGTGACCTCTATTTTAATGAATGAAGATAGATATCAACTTCATGATTGGTTAAGTAAGAACATTTTTGTTAAAGAAAAAAATAAAGTGATTTCTCAATTAGTTTCTGAGACAATTTTAAGCTTAAGAACTTATTTAATTAATGAAAAAGTTAAAGAGCTTCAGGAAGAAACACAAAAACAATCTAATGATAATAATCAAATACTTGAAGAGATTACGGATTATTATAAACTAAAATCTTTATTGTCTAAAAAACTTAATAGAGTTTTATAATCTTTATCTTAATTCATCTGGAATTAAGTAAACAGGAACAGGATTCATTTTATGAAGATTCTGTTTGTTAAATTTATTTAAAATTTCAAAAACTTTCTTTTGCCTTCCTGAAAAGTCAAGTGAATTTTTTCCATAATCTTTTTCCTTCATAGCCCATTCTAATTCTTCATATGTAGCACCAATTTGATCTTCGTCTGTTCTAGCATCATCCCATAGGCCATCTGTTGGTTTTGCTAGAATAATTTCTTTAATAATTTCAAGTTCTTTAGCTATTTCAAATATTTCAGTTTTGTAAAGATCAGCAATAGGACTAATGTCAACACCACCATCACCATATTTTGTATAAAAACCTATTCCAAAATCCTCTACTTTATTTCCTGTTCCAACCACTATATAATTATTTAATCCAGCATAATAATATAAAGTAGTCATTCGTAATCTTGATCTTGAATTGGCAAGAGAAAGTAAATTATTTTTATTTGAATCAATTTCTACTGAATTTTTAAATGACAAAAAAGATTCATTTAAATTAATTGATTTTAAGGAGGTATTTTTATATTTATTCTTTAACCAATCAATATGTTTTATTGCTCTATTATGTTCTTTTTTACTTTGTAGGATTGGTAAGTCTAAACATAAAGTAGGTAAACCAGTTTTTGCACAAAGTGTTGAAGTTACTGCTGAATCAACACCTCCAGAAACTCCTACCACAAAACCATTTGTATTAGATTTTTCAGAATAATTTATTAACCAATCTGTGATATTTTCAATAATTTTTTTTGAATTCATTTATTAAATTTTTTATAGTAATTTAAATAATTGGCTTAGTTTATATTAAGTTTGGTAATCAAAATATTGTGATATACAAAATTAACAGTTTTATGATTGATTATAAAATTTACAGTGTTATTTTATGTTTTTTTTCAATTATTATTATAGGATGTGAATCTAAAAAACCAGTGGAGGATTTAGTTATCCATCGTTTTGAAAATGAATTTTATAATTCAAATGAGGAAAATCTTAAATTACTTGTCAATAAATATCCATATTTATTCCCTGAACAATATTCAATGGAAACTTGGAAATCTTTTTTAAAAGACTCAACAAGACTTAGAATATATGATAAAAGTTCAAGAATTTTTAACAATTTTGAAGTGATATCTAAGGAAATTTTGGAAGTTTTTATAAAATTAGAGGGAATTTTTCCTGAATTCAAAAGACCCAAAGTCATTACATTAAATAATCAATCTGAATATGATGATAGAGTTATCTATGCAGATTCTTTATTATTAATTTCATTAGATTCTTATTTAGGAAGAAGTTTCTATCCAGAATTGCCTGAATATATTTCTTTAAACATGTCTAAAGAATACATTTCAAATGATATTGCAGAAAAAATTTCCCAAAGCTTTGTTTACAAACCTAACGACAGGTCATTATTGGCTGAAATGATATATCATGGGAAAATTTTGTTTTTAAATGAATATCTAACTCCATTTAATAAAAATCATATAAAATTTCACTCAAATATGAGTAAAATTAAATGGGCTGAAGAAAATGAATATAATATATGGAGTTTTTTTGTTGAAAATGATTTTCTTTTTAGTACAAGAAATGATTTAAAATCAAGATTTATATATTTTTCACCCTTTTCAAAATTTAATTTAGATATTGATAAAGATTCTCCTGGAAGTATTGGCAAATGGTTGGGTTATAAAATTGTAAATTCATACATGAAAAATAATGACGTAGGATTAAATCAACTTATAAAAGAAGATTTTTATAAAATTTTTAATAAATCAAAATATAAACCAAATAAGTAATGAAAAAAACTCAAATTTCATTTGACGTAAAACTAGATAAAAACAAAGTTCCAGAAAAAATCACTTGGTCTGCTCCAGATGGAGGAGTTTTAAATGAGGCTTCCAAAGCAGTTTTTTTATCAGTTTGGAATCATAATTCACAAGAAACATTAAAAATTGATTTATGGACTAAAGATATGCCTTTGGATCAAATGAATGTTTTTTTTCATCAAACCTTAGTGAGTATGAGTGAAACATTTTTCAAAGCAACACAAAATGAAAAAATGACAGATTCATTTAAACAATTCTGTGAATATTTTGCTAAAAATTTAAAGCTGGAGTCTCCTCCTAATCAAAGTTCAGAATAAATTAAATTCATAATTTCTTCTCTCCCTAATTTTAATTTATATGAAGTTGTGATATTCTCAGGGGAAATTTTTATTTTTTCGAAAAGTATTTTAATATATTTTTTAGCTTTTTCGCCTTTTTGATTAGCACTTAACTTATCAGCTTTTGTAAAAATTATTTTAAAATTTATATTATTATTACTTAACCAACTTATAAAATCTAAATCAATTAACTGAGGGTCATGTCTAATATCAATTAAAACAAATGTTAGAGATATATTAACTCTGTTTTTAAAATAATCTACAATAATATTTTCAATTTTTTTTTTTTCCTTTTTAGAAATTTTAGCATATCCATAACCAGGAAGGTCTACCAAAAACCAATTGTTGTTTATTAAAAAGTGATTAATTAGTAAGGTCTTTCCAGGATTTCTAGAAACCTTAGCAATTTTTTTTTTAACAATCATATTTATCAATGAAGATTTACCAACATTTGATCTGCCAATAAATGTAAATTCAGGAATATCTGTTTCAGGGCAGTCTATAGCCTTTGAGCTACTTTTAATAAACTTTGCAGATTTAATGAGCATGGCCTAAAAATTTTTTTCAGCAAACCATTTTTCAACAATATTATTAAACTCTTTAGGATGTTCCATCATAGGGGCATGACCACATTTTTTAATCCAAAATAATTTTGAATTAGGCAATAGTTTATTAAACTCATTTGCTACTTCAGGAGGAGTTACAATATCATCTTTTCCCCATATTAATGCTGTTGAAACCTTAATTTTAGGAAGATCTTTAGACATATTATGACGAATTGCACTTTTCGCCATAGCTAATATCTTGATTACTTTTTTTCTATCATTCACAACCTCAAATATCTCATCTACAATTTCTTTAGTAGCTGTTTTGGCAGAGTAGAAAACATCTTGTGTCTTCTTTTTTATAAACTCATAATCTCCTCTTTTTGGGTAGGTATCGCCCATCGCATTTTCATATAAACCAGAGCTTCCAGTTAATACTAAAGCCTTTGTAAATTCCGGAAAAAGTTTAGCATGTAAAAGCCCTACGTGACCACCTAAAGAATTACCAACTAAAATTACTTTATCTAATTTTAAAAATTTTATAAAATTATTTATAAATTTTGCAAAATATTTTACATTAGTATCAAGAAGAGAAGCAGTATATACTGGTAATTCAGGCATGAAAATTTGATAACCAATTATTGGAAAATAAGATATAAATCCTTCAAAATTACCGAGACCGCCCATTAATCCATGAAGAATTATAATAGGCTTTCCTGTTCCACTAGTCAAGTACTTATAGCCTCCTTTTTCAATATGTTTTCTTTCTTGCATAATAAAATGATTCCTTATGGAAAAGCAAATATACTAATTACCAAATATAAATTTTTAATCTCAACTAAATCCATATAGCATTTAAATATCTGATTATTAGATACTTAGAAATATAAAATTTCACCACAGTTAAAATTATTAACAAAGTGGTAAAAAGTGGTAAAAAGTGGTAAAATTTCAATATATTTGAGATTACACATAAAAATTTAAAGTGGTTAATTTAATTGGGACTTATCAATGTAAAGCTGACGTCAAAGGTCGATTGATGTTACCTATTGCTTTAAAGAAGCAGCTAGGTATTAATATCAATGAAAGTTTTATTTTAAAAAGATCTGTTTTTCAACCTTGTTTAGAATTACATCCTTATTCGGAATGGAAATTGACAATGGATAAAATTAATACACTAAATAGGTTTATTAAGAAAAATAACGATTTTATAAGGATGTTCACAGCTGGTGTTAGAATTGTGGATTTAGATAATAGTGGGAGAATTTTAATACCTAAAGATTTATTAAAGACATATTTCTTCAAGAATGATCTTGTATTAACTACAGCAATAAACATTATAGAAATTTGGGATAAAGATTCTTATGAAAATATTATTAATAACCCTGAAATTGATTTTGCAGATTTATCTGAAAAAGTAATGGGAAATAAAGAAGAAGATGTATCATAATCCTGTAATGTTAGAAGAATCTATTACAAGTCTCGGGATTAAGGAGGATGGAGTTTATGTTGATTTAACTTTTGGTGGCGGAGGACATTCTAAAGCAATTTTAAATGCTTTAGGTAATAAAGGAAGATTATTAGCTTTTGATCAAGACTTAGATGCAATTGAAAATGAAATTTTAGATGATAGACTTTTGTTAATTAATCAAAATTTTAAATTTTTAAAACAAAATTTATTTTATCATGGATATCAAATGGTCGATGGTATACTAGCAGATTTAGGGGTTTCATCTTATCAATTTGACAAACCAGAAAGGGGGTTTTCAATTAGACATCAATCAAAGTTAGATATGAGAATGAATAAGAATGGAGAATTAACAGCATCAGAAATTTTAAACAATTACTCTGAATCAGAATTAGCAAAAATTTTTTATGAGTATTCTGACCTCAGAAATTCTAGATCAATAGCAAAATTAATTGTTAATAAAAGAAATAAAAATAAAATTAGTTCAACAGAACAGTTAAATAATCTATTAGATCCTGTTTTATTAAAAGGTTATGAAAATAAAACTTTAGCAAAAATTTACCAAGCATTGAGAATTGAGGTTAATGATGAGATAGAAGTTTTAAAACAATTGTTAGTTCAATTACCAGATGTTTTAAAGACAGGTGGAAAGGTTTCGATTATTACTTATCATTCTGTAGAAGATAGGCTTGTCAAAAGATTCATCAAAAATGGATGTTTTGGATTAGAACCATTAAAAGATGATTATGGAAAAACCAATTTACCATTTAAAAAGTCATTTAAGTTTAAAGTGCCTAGTAGAGAAGAAATAAAAAATAATAGTAGATCAAGAAGTGCTAAGTTAAGGTCAGCAGTTAGGATATGAATAAGATAAATAAAATAATATTAGGAAATTTTTTAATTGAAGAAGGTTCTTTAAAAAACTGGAAACTGGTAACTTTTCTTTTCATTATGGCAATTATAATGATTTTTTCTTCTCACTATATAGATAAAAAAATAATATTAATTGGAGATTTAAAAAATGATGTTTCTGTTTTAGAAAGTGAGTTTGTAGAAAATAGAAAAAGTGTAATGAAATTGAAAATGGAGTCAAATGTTGCATCAGCAATGAAAGAAAGAGGAATAAAAAGTTTTAATAAACCCCCTAAAAAAATAATTGTAAACTAATGCTAACTAACCAAAAACAATTTTTATACAGGCTATACTTTGTTGCTAGTATTCTGGTTGTTTTAGCTTTAGGAATCGGATATAGAATATTTGATATTCAGTTCTTAGAAGGAGAAAAGTATAGGACAATTGCAAAAGAAAAAACAATTAAAAACTTCATAATTACTCCAAAGAGAGGTAATATATATTCAGATGATGGAAGTTTATTAGCTTCTTCAACAACTAATTATGATGTGTATTTTGATGCAGTTACTGTTACGAATAAAAACTTTAATAAATATATTAATCCGCTTTCTGAAGCTTTATCAATAAGATTTAATAAACCCTTAAGTTTTTTTAAACAATCTTTAATCGATGCAAAAAAATCAAATAAAAGGTATCATCCAATTGTTAGAAATATATCAATAAATACACTTAATCATATTAAAAAAATGCCTTTGTTTAAAATGGGAGGAATAAAGGGGGGTGTAATTATAGAAAAAAAGAATTTCAGAGAATATCCATTAGATAAAATTGCTGAAAGAACAGTAGGCTATGAGAGAATAAATGAAAAAAATATTTATGTTGGAGTTGGATTAGAGCATGCATATGGAGATTTATTAAGAGGAAAGAATGGATCACAGCTAATGCAAAAAATTTCAAATGGAAAATGGAAACCTTTAGCTAATCCAAATCAAAGAGAACCTAAACCAGGTTTAGATATAATGACTACTATTAATGTTGGTCTTCAAGATATTACACACCATACTCTTTTAGCGCAATTAGAAAAGTTTGAAGCAGATCATGGTTCTGTTGTGGTTATGGAAACTAAAACCGGAGCAATTAAAGCAATTTCAAATTTAGGAAGGACATCAGAGGGGAAATATTATGAAAAATTAAATTATGCTGTTGGTGAATCTCATGAACCAGGATCTACTTTTAAATTAATGGCAATGATAGCTGCATTGGAAGATAATATTGTAGACTCTTCTACAATAATAGACACAAAAGATGGTATACTTTCATTTTATGGCAGTAAAGTTAGAGATTCTAAAAAAGGAGGTTATGGAAAGATAACTGCTAAAGAGGTTTTTAAATTTTCTTCTAATACGGGAATCGTTGATATAATTACAAGAGGATATTCAAAAAATCCTGAAAAATTTTCTGATAGATTATATAACATGGGACTAAACAATACTCTCAATTTGTCAATAAAAGGAGAAGGTATACCAATAATACCACATCCAAAAGATAAAAATTGGAGCGGCTTATCGCTTCCATGGATGGCATATGGCTATGGAGTATCATTAACTCCACTACAAACTTTATCATTTTATAATGCGATTGCAAATGATGGAGAATTATTAAAACCAGTTTTTTTAAATAAAAAAAATAGCAATAATAAAAAAAATGTTGTTAATAAAGTTGTTTTAAACCCTTCTATCTGCTCTAAAGAAACATTATCGGAAGTGAAGTTAATGATGGAAAGTGTTGTTAATGAAAAGGGCGGAACGGCATATAATATCAAGTCTGATGAATTTAAAATAGCAGGGAAAACAGGTACTTGTCAAGTGGATTATAATAAAGATAATGTTCAATATATATCAACTTTTGTAGGATATTTTCCTGCAGATAACCCAAAGTATTCATGCATAGTAGTAATACATAAGCCAAATAAAAGTAAAGGGTATTATGGGAATATAGTGGCGGCACCAGTATTTAAGAGAATTGCTGAAAAATTATATTCTATTACCCCTAAATTAAAATCTAAAATACTTGAAGAAGATTTAATTAAAAAGACAACAAATAAAGTTCAATTAAAAATTACTAATAAAAGAAATAAAATAGAAAATTTAAAGGGTAAAAATTTTCATGATGTTTTACCCATGTTAGAAAACTTAGGATTTAATGTTGAACATAAAGGAAAGGGTTTAATTATTAAAAAATTTACCATAGTTAAAAATTCAATTAATAAAAAGATAGTTATAGAATTATCATGAAGCTTTTAAAAGACATATTATATAAAGTAAATATTAACTCTGTTATAGGATCTACTAATATCAAAATAAATAAGATTGAATTTGATTCAAGAGAAATATTAGATAATGATTTGTTTGTAGCAATTAGGGGAAACAATATTGATGGAAATCAATTTATTCCACGTGCTATTGAAAAAGGAGCTAAAGTTGTTTTATGTCAAAAAATTCCAAAAGAAATTGTAAAAGGAGTTACATATGTAAAAGTAAAAGATATAAGAGAAACATTAGCCTTAGTATGTTCTAATTATTATAACAATCCATCGAAAAAAATAAAGCTTATTGGTATAACTGGCACAAATGGAAAAACGACTACTTCAAATTTAATGTTTCAATTATTTAAGCTCTTTAATTATAAAGTTGGTTTAATTTCAACCAATAAGATTATTATAGGAAATAAGAAAATAGAATCAAAACATACAACACCAGATCCTTTGACATTAAATAAGGTTTTAAACAAGATGATAGAATCTAAAGTTGAGTTTTGTTTTATGGAAGTTTCTTCACACGCAATTAAACAAAAAAGGGTTAGCGGATTAAATTTTAAAGCAGGAGTTTTTACAAACCTTTCTCATGATCATCTAGATTATCACAAAACATTTAATGAATACAGAGATATTAAAAAAAAGTTTTTCGATTCCCTTGACAGTAATTCTTTAGCTATTGTAAATGTTGATGATAAGAATGGCAATTATATGGTTCAAAATTGTAGAGCAAGAATTTACAAATATGCTCTTAAATCTAATGCTGATTATTCTCTGAAAATTTTTGAAAAAGATTTTAATGGAATGAAAATTTCAATAAATGGCTTAGAAGTGTGGACTAGGTTAATAGGAAATTTTAATGCATATAATATTTTAGCCACCTATTCTTTAGCTAAAAATTTTGATTTTATAGAAGAAGAAATTCTAAATAATATTAGTCTTTTACAAACTGTTGAAGGTAGATTTGAAAAGATTACAGAAAATAAAAGTAATAAAATTGGAATAATTGATTATGCTCATAGCCCAGATTCCATTCAAAATATTTTACAAACGCTAAATGATTTGAAACATAAAAGTTCATTAATTACGGTATTGGGTTGTGGCGGGGATAGAGACACTGAGAAAAGACCATTAATGGGTAAAATTGCAGCCTCATTAAGTGATAGAGTTGTTTTTACATCAGATAATCCAAGATTTGAAGATCCTAAATTAATTATTGAACAAATGCAGGCAGGTGTAGACAAAAAAGATCTTTATAAGGTTTCATCTATAATAGATAGAAAAAAAGCTATAAAGTATGCTTGTGAAATAAATTCTGGAAATGATGTGATTTTAGTTGCTGGAAAAGGTCATGAAAAATATCAAATTAATGGAGAAAATAAAATTGATTTTGATGACAAAAAAATATTAGAAAAATTTTTAAAAAACAAAAATTGATATGTTATATTTTTTATTTGAATATTTAGAATTAAAATACCAATTGCCAGGGGCAAGTTTATTTAATTACATATCATTTAGATCTGCATTAGCTTTTATTTTTTCATTGATGCTCTCAATAAAGTATGGAAAGAATATAATAAATTTTCTTAGAAAAAAGCAAATTGGGGAAACAGTTAGAGATTTAGGACTAAGTGGACAAAAAGAAAAAACAGGTACACCCACTATGGGTGGTTTAATAATCATCATGTCAACTATTATTCCTGTCATTTTATTGTCAAATTTTAAAAATATTTATATTATAATATTAATATTTACCACTATATGGTTAGGATTGATTGGATTTGCAGATGATTATATTAAAATTTTTAAAAAAAACAAGGATGGCTTAAAAGGAAAATTTAAATTAATAGGACAAATTTCATTAGGACTAATAGTAGGTCTAGTATTATATCATCACCCAGATGTTACAATTAAGGATCATTATGGAAATGATAATTTTCAGGAAAGAATTGAATACAAGTCAACAAAAACAACAGTTCCATTTTTAAAAGATAATGAATTAGACTATTCTTATTTGATATCATGGATTGGTGAAAAATCTAATAAATATAGTTTTATTGTTTTTGTCTTTTTTGTGATATTAATTATAAGTGCGGTTTCAAATGGGGCAAATCTAACAGATGGAATTGATGGTCTAGCAGCAGGATCTTCAGTAATAATTACATTGACATTGGGTGTTTTTGCATGGATTTCAGGAAATATAATTTTTTCTGAGTATTTAAATGTAATGTATATTCCAAGAGTTAGTGAGATTGTAATATTTATATCAGCTTTTGTTGGTGGTTTAATAGGTTTTTTATGGTATAATACTTTCCCAGCTCAAATATTTATGGGAGATACTGGTAGTTTGACTATTGGTGGGATAATAGCTGTAATTGCTATAATAGTTCGAAAGGAATTATTGCTTCCATTAATTTGTGGAATTTTCTTATTTGAAACTCTTTCAGTAATTATTCAAGTAGGTTATTATAAGTATACAAGAAATAATTTAGGAAAAGGTAAAAGATTATTCTTGATGTCTCCAATTCATCATCATTTCCAAAAATTAGGATATCATGAAAGTAAAATAGCAGTCAGATTCTGGATAATAGGAATTTTATTAGCGATTCTTTCATTAATAACATTGAAAATAAGATAAAAATGAAGGAAAATTTGATAGTATTAGGTGGAGGCGAAAGTGGGGTTGGAGCTGCCTATTTGGCCTATCAAAGAGGGATTAATGTTTTTTTATCTGAGAAAAATATAATTCAATCTAAGTATAAAAAAATATTGATTGATAATAATATAGAGTTTGAAGAAGGAATACACAGTATAGAGAAGGTTTTAAAAGCTACAGAAATAATAAAAAGTCCTGGAATTCCAAATGATTCAGACTTAATAAATAATATCAATAAAAATAATATTCCAATAATTTCAGAAATTGAATTCGCTTCAAGGTTTACTAAATCAATAATTATTGGAGTAACTGGATCAAATGGAAAAACTACAACTACTAGTTTAATATACCATATTCTAAAATCTTCAGGAATTAATGTTGGTATTGCAGGTAATATAGGATTTAGTTTTGCTTTTTTAATTGCAAAAAATGATTTTGATTACATCGTGTTAGAATTAAGCAGTTTTCAATTAGAGTGTATTTCAAAATTTAAACCAACAATTGCTGTAATAACAAACATTTCCCAGGACCATTTGGGGAGATACAGTTATAATTTTCAAAACTATATAGATGCAAAATTTAAAATAGTTTTAAATCAAGCTAGTTCAGATTATTTGATTTACAATGCTGATGACCCTATAATAAAAAAAGAGTTAATGAACAGAAAAATAGATTCAATAAAAATCCCATTCTCTTTTTCCAAAGTAGATTTTCTCAATAAAACATATTTAAATAATAATAATATTCAGTCAGAAATAAATAAAAATAAATTTATGATATCATTAGAAAGTTTATCCTTAAAAGGAAAACACAATACACAAAACAGCATGGCAGCAGCTACAGTTGCCCAATTGTTAAACATTACGGATGAAAATATAAAAGAGTCCCTAAGTAACTTTCAGTCTATTAATCATAGAATGGAGCATGTTCTTACAATTCAAAAAGTGAAATATATTAACGATTCTAAAGCAACGAATGTAAATGCTGTTTATTATGCTCTAGATTCAATGAATAGTCCTACTGTATGGATTGTTGGAGGGATAGATAAAGGAAATGACTATGAAGAATTATTCCCATTAGTAAGAGAAAAAGTAAAAGCTATCATTTGTTTAGGTTTAGATAATAAAAAAATAATAGACACTTTTTCTTCTATTTCAGATTCAATAATAGAAACTACAAGTATGATTGAAGCGGTTAATTATGCATATAAAATTGCCAAACCAAATGATACAGTATTACTTTCTCCTGCTTGTTCAAGTTTTGATTTGTTTGAAAATTACGAGGATAGAGGAAATCAATTTAAAGAATATGTAAGAAAGCTTTAATGATAAAAATTTTAGATAAAATAAAAGGCGATAAAATAATTTGGACAATAGTTTCATTGTTAGCTATTTTTTCATTTTTACCAGTCTACAGTGCTAGTTCTAATTTTGGAAATGATTTTATTTTTTCAAATATGATTAAGCATATTGCTATAGTTTTTATAGGAATATTAATTATGTATGCTACTCATTTAATTCCTTATAGATATTTTAAGGGATTATCAATTATTGCTTTACCGGTAATAATTTTATTACTATTATTTACTGCATTACAGGGAAATGTTATTGAGGGTGCAAATGCTAGCAGATGGATTAAATTACCTGTAGTTGGATTATCTTTTCAACCTTCATCGATGGCAATCGTAATATTAATGGTTTATACTGCTTTTTATCTTTCAAAAAATTATGAAAAAGAAATAAAATTTACTGATTCAATTTTGCCACTTTGGATACCTATCTCATTAGTAATTTTATTGATATTACCTTCAAATTTTTCAACTGCAGCTATGATTTTTTTAATGATTCTAACTTTAATATTTATTGGGAGATATCCAATAAAATATTTGTTTGGAATAGTATTCTCGGGTATTTTTTTATTATCATTTTTTATTCTGTTTTCTAAAAGCTACCCAGACTTAATGCCAAACAGAGTGGATACTTGGGCTAATCGAATTGAAAATTATTTAGGATCTGATGGAGCTGAATCAAATTATCAAATTGTTAGAGCAAAATCAGCAATAGCTAATGGTTCTGTTTTTGGAGTCGGAGCGGGAAAAAGTACGATGAAAAATTTGCTACCACAAAGCACATCGGATTTTATTTATGCAATAATTACTGAAGAATATGGAACGATAGGTGCAATAGGAATTTTATTACTATATACATGGCTTTTATTTAGAATCATAATAGTTTCTTATAAATCAAAAACTGTTTTTGGTCAATTACTTGCTCTAGGAGTTGGGTTGCCAATTATTTTTCAGGCATACATAAATATGGGAGTAGCAGTACAACTTTTTCCTGTTACTGGTCAACCTCTTCCATTAATTAGCACTGGAGGAACATCAATTTGGATGACATTTTTAGCCCTTGGAATAGTTTTAAGTGTTAGTGTAAATAAAGATAATCAAGACATAATTGACAATAATAATCCTTTAAATATTTTAGGTGAAGAATTATAAATTTTTAATTTCTGGAGGTGGTACAGGCGGTCATATATACCCAGCGTTATCAATCGCGGATGAATTGTCTAAAACATTTCTTTCAATTGAAATATTATTTGTTGGTTCTAGTAATAGAATGGAAATGCAGAAAGTTCCTGAATATGGTTATAAGATTAAAGGTTTGTGGATTAGTGGAATTAAAAGAAAATTACATATTTCAAATTTTTTAATACCAATTAAAATATTTCATAGCCTTATTAAATCTTATTTTATTATTAAAAGATATAAACCAGATTTTGTAATTGGAACAGGTGGTTTTGCAAGTGGTCCCTTATTATTTATTGCTTCTAAATTAAATATACCAACATTAATCCAAGAACAGAATTCATACGCAGGAATTACAAATAAAATATTATCTAAATCTGTTGATTTAATTTGTGTTGCATACAAAAATATGAATAAATATTTTCCAAATAATAAAATCCTATACACTGGAAATCCTGTAAGAAATGAAATTAAAGATTTAAAAATTTATAATAATGAATCTAAAGATTTATTTAAAACTAATGATTCAAATAAAGTATTGTTGATTCTTGGAGGGAGTTTAGGAGCTGGAAAAATAAATGAATTTATTTCTAAAAATATAGATTTTTTTCAAAGAAATAAACTCAAGGTTATTTGGCAATGCGGAAATCTTTATTTTGATATGTATAAAAAATATAACTCTAAACATGTTAAAGTATTTGCCTTTATTAATAATATGAATAATGCATATAGCTCAGCAGATTTTATTATATCTAGATCAGGTGCTAGTGTAATTTCTGAATTATGTATTGTAGGTAAACCAGTCCTTTTTATTCCTTCTCCCAATCTTGCTGAAGATCACCAAACTAAAAATGCTTTAAAAATTGTTGAAAATAATGCTGCAGTTATGGTTAAGGAAAAGGATTTAAATGAAAAGTTTTTTGATGTATTTACAAAAATAATGAAAGACTCTGATTTTAGTACTAAACTTTCAAAATCAATAAAATTATTAGCAAAACCTAATGCAACTATAGATATAGTAAAGCAAGTAAAATTTTTTTTAAACAATGATAGAAAACTATACTAAAATATATTTTATAGGCATAGGTGGTATTGGAATGTCATCTATTGCTTTATATTTTTTAGATAAAGGTAAAACTGTTGGAGGTTATGATAAAACTAAGACAGATTTGACTATCAACCTTGAAAATCATGGAGCTCTTATTCATTATGATTTAAAAATTTCTAAAATTCCATTAGAATTTAGTAATAAACAAGATACTTTAATAATATACACTCCTGCAATTAGTAAAGATAATATTGAATTAGACTTTTTTATTAATAACAGCTATAAGCTTCTAAAAAGATCAGAAGCACTGGGACTTATTTCTAAAAATAAATTTTGTATTGCAATTGCAGGCACTCATGGGAAAACTACTACTTCTACTATTTTGTCCCATCTTTTATATGAAAACAATATAAGCTTTACATCATTTATTGGAGGAATTTCTGAAAATTACAATAGCAATTATATAGAAAAAGGTCAGGATATAATTTTAGTTGAAGCAGATGAATTTGATAGATCTTTTTTAAAATTAAAACCGAATATAGCATGTATAACATCTATCGATCCAGATCATTTAGACATCTATAATTCAATTAAAGATTTACAAGATTCGTTTAATGAATTTGCTTGTAATTTAGAAAAAAATGGTCTGCTTTTTAAAAATTTTGATTTAGGAATTGATGGTATTAGTTATGGATTTAACTCAAATGCAGAGTATTCAATTGCAAACTATAAAACTATTAATGATTCTTCTTTTTTTGACATTTTATATAAGAATGGAAAATGTAAAAACATAAGATTTGAGATGCCCGGAAAACATAATGCCTCTAATGCTTTGGCTGCTTTTGCAATTTGTAAAAATTTAAAAATTAATGATGCAGATTTAAAAAAATCTTTGGGAACTTTTAAAGGAGTAAAAAGAAGATTTAGTTATGTTCTAAAGTCTCCTAAAATATTAATTGATGATTATGCTCATCACCCAAAAGAAATTCAAGCTATTCAAGATTCTGTTTTTTCATTATATCCTGAAAAAATAATCATGGCTATTTTTCAACCTCATCTTTTTTCAAGAACACGAGATTTTATGGATGAATTTGCAAAAACTCTTTCAATGTTTCATGAGATTGTATTATTGGATATATATCCAGCAAGAGAAGAGCCTATTAAAGGTGTTAATTCAAAGGAATTATTAAATAGAATGAATAATAATAATAAAAAATTGCTTAAAAAAGTAGAATTAGTTAATCATATTATAAATTCTAATGCTGATGTAATAGTTATTATGGGGGCTGGAGATATTGCTAATGAAGTAGAAAAAATTAAAAATGCAATACTAATTTAAAAATGAATTTTAGAACACTTAAAATATTGATAATGTTGTTTTTAGTTACTGGTTTAACAGCATTTAGTATTGTTAAAAATGGGGATAGAAATATCAATTTTAATAAGATTAATTTTATTGATTCTGATCTTAAATTTATATCTATTGAATCGGTTAATAAATTGTTAAAACAAACTGATTCTAATTCTTCTCCTCTTTTAAAAAGAGATTTAAATTTGAAAAAAATAGAAGAAACAATTAATGATAATGGATTTATAGATTCTGCTGAAGTTTCAATGGATTTAGTTGGTGAAATTGGAGTTAGAATTGTAGAAAAGAAACCAGTATTTAGAGTTCTAAATGGCAAATTTTATATTGACTCAAATGGAAATAAAATGCCTTTATCTAATCTTTTTTCTGAACGTATTCCTTTAATCATTAGCAAAGTTAATTCTAGTGATTATGTTAATTTGGGTTCACTGGGAGTTTTTTTAAAAAATGATGATTTTTTAAATACACATATTATTGGATTAGATATAATTGATAATGAGCTTTTTTTTCATGTTAGAAATTTCACTTATGTAATAAAAATGAAAGGTTTTAATAAATATGAAACTCGTCTTAATAATTATAAAGTTTTTTATAAATCTGCAATAAATGATAACATTTTAAAAGATTTAAGTTTAATTAATTTGAATTTTAAAAGTCAGGTAATTGTAGAAAAGAAATAATATGGATGGTAATAATTTATTTGTTGGGTTAGATATTGGAACAACTAAAATTGTTGCAATGATTGGTTCTTTAAATGAGTATAATAAGTTAAAAATTATAGGTATTGGAAAGTCTAAAAGTTTGGGTGTTCATCGCGGAGTTGTTAATAATATAACCCAAACCATTCAATCGATTCAAGCTGCGATAAATGAGGCTGAGGCTGATTCGGCTGAAAAAATTGAGCAGGTGATTGTAGGTATAGCGGGTCAGCATATTAGAAGTTTGCAGCATAGCGATTATATTACAAGGACAAATTCTGATCAAGTTATTGATGAAGATGATTTGGAAAGACTTATAAATCAAGTTTATAAATTAGTTATGCTTCCAGGTGAAGAAATTATTCATGTTCTTCCTCAGGAATACAAAGTTGATGGTCAAGGAGAAATAAAAGAACCTATTGGAATGTTTGGAGGAAGGCTAGAAGCAAACTTTCATGTTGTAGTGGGACAAGTATCTTCAATTAAAAATATAGCTAGATGTATTAAAAGTGCTGGAATTGATTTTGAAGGAATAACTCTTGAACCAATTGCTTCGTCAGATGCTGTTTTAAGTCAAGAAGAGAAAGAAGCAGGAGTTGCATTAATTGATATAGGTGGAGGAACAACAGATTTAGCAATTTTTAAAGATGGTATTATAAGACACACATCTGTAATACCTTTTGGCGGAAATGTAATTAGCGAAGATATTAAGGAAGGATGTTCAATTATTGAAAAACAAGCAGAACTTCTAAAAATTAAGTTTGGTTCAGCATGGCCAGGAGAAAATAAAGAAAATGAAATTGTATCAATTCCAGGCTTAAGAGGAAGAGATCCGAAAGAAATTACTCTTAAAAATTTGTCTAAAATAATTCATGCAAGAGTTGTTGAGATTATTGAGCAGGTTTATATAGAAATAAAAAACTATGGCCATGAAGAACAAAAAAAGAAGTTGATTGGGGGAATTGTTCTTACAGGAGGAGGCAGTCAACTTAAACACCTCAAGCAATTAGTTGAATATATTACTGGAATGGATACAAGACTTGGTTATCCAAGCGAACATCTTGCAGGAAACAATTCAATTGAAATTTCTAGTCCAATGTATGCTACAGCAGTAGGGTTGGTGATGAATTCAACTAAAGTCAAAAGAAATAATGAAGATAAAAATGAGTGTGAAACAAACAATAATAATATTGAAAGTGAATCTGAAAAAGTTGAAAGAACAACAGTTTTTGAAAGATTTACTCAATCTCTTAAAACTTTTTTAGATAACGCTGAATAAAATAATAACTATGAAATTAAATCAAGAAATTAATAACCTGCCTTTTGATTTGCCAAAAAATCAAAGCAATGTAATTAAGGTAATAGGTGTTGGCGGTGGAGGAAGTAATGCAATTAATTATATGCATTCCAAAGGAATTAAAGGGGTAGATTTTGTAGTTTGTAATACTGACTCTCAAGCATTAGAGAATAGCCCTGTAGAAAATAAAATTCAGCTTGGCATTACTCTGACAGAAGGTTTAGGAGCTGGAGCTAACCCCAAAATTGGAGAGCAGGCTGCTGTTGAAAGTTTTGACGATATAAGAAAAATGTTTGAGACTAATACTAAAATGGTATTTATAACAGCAGGTATGGGAGGAGGAACAGGTACAGGAGCTGCTCCAATAATTTCAAAGCTTGCTAAAGAAATGGATATTCTTACAGTAGGAATTGTTACAATGCCTTTTAATTTTGAAGGCAAAATTAGACATGATCAAGCTAAAACAGGAATCGAAAAACTAAGAAAACAAGTTGATGCTTTAATAGTTATTAATAATAATAAATTAAGAGATATATATGGAAATTTAGGATTTAAAGAGGGCTTTGCAAAAGCAGATGAAGTATTAGCTACTGCTTCAAAAGGAATTGCAGAAGTTATAACTCACCACTATACTCAAAACATTGATTTAAAAGATGCTAAAACTGTATTATCTAATAGTGGAAATGCCATAATGGGTTCCGCTGAGGCCTCTGGATCAAAAAGAGCAATTGAAGCTATTTCTTCTGCTTTAGACTCACCACTATTAAATGATAATAGAATAACTGGAGCAAAAAATGTTTTACTTTTAATTGTATCAGGTAATAAGGAAATTACCATTGATGAAATAGGATTGATTAATGAATATATTCAAGAAAGGGCAGGGCATAGTGCGAATATAATTATGGGAATTGGAGAAGATGTTTCTTTAGAAAGTTCTATTTCAGTTACTGTAATTGCAACTGGGTTTGATCCAAATCAACAACAAGAAATTATTCATGCTGATCCTAAAAAAATCATTCATAGTTTGGATGGTAATAATGAAATTATTCAAGATTTTAAAAGTGAAAATGAAGATAAAAAAATTCCTTTACAATTTGATTTTTCTTCAGAATCTATTGATTTTAAAAATACAGATTTACCCGTAACGGATGATTTAGAAATTAGTACCGACTTATCTTCATCACAAATTGATATTAATGAAATAGAAGTGTCTTTTGAAGAAGTTGATTTTGAAATGGATATTAAAGAAGATGAAATAGAAATTAAGGATGTTTCTGCAAATATTAATGAAATTCAAGTTGTGGATCCTGAGTTAGTAGAAATAGAAGATCAGGTTTCCCTTGACTTTGATATGCCTCTAAACAAACACAAAGATATCACAGATAAAATAGTTCATGAATTAGTGGAAGATGTAAATGAAATTATCGTAAATGATCCTATACACATTATACCTGTTAGTGAAGTGGATGGATCTGATACCAAAAAATCTGGTTTTGATGACTATACCAAATTAAAAGCAGAAACTGTTTCATCACAAATTAAGGAAAATAAAAAAGTATTAAATCCTCTTAATAGTTCTATAGCAGACGGTTTAGCCAAAAGGACTGAAGCTAGAAAAATAAAATTGAAAGAGTATAATTATAATTTTTCAAAAGCAAAGAGAATTTCTGAGATGGAAAAAGAACCAGCTTTTAAAAGAGCTGGAATAGATTTAGATGATGTTGATAGTGTAAAAGTGTCAAGAACTAATATTAGTGAAGACTCCAATGGAGAAACTAATTTAAGAACTAATAATTCATTTTTACACGATAATGTAGATTAGTTTTTTTAATTTAACCTTAAAAACTTAATGTCATTAATTAATAAAATATCAGAATCTATAATGATTGCAATGAAGGAAAAAAATACTGTTTCCTTGGAATCACTTCGAGCTATTAAATCCTCTTTGCTTTTAGCTCAAACCCAAAAAGGTGCTAACTCAGAAATTTCTGAGGAAGATGAAATAAAAATTCTTCAAAAACTAGTTAAACAAAGAAAGGAAAGTGCAGATATTTATCTTGCCCAAAATCGTAATGAGCTTGCTGAGGTTGAAATTAATCAATCTAAAATAATAGAAAAATTTTTGCCTGAGCAAATGAGTTTAGACCAAATTGAAAAAATTATTTCAGAATTAATACATAAAAATGAAGCAAGTGGCATGAAAGATATGGGAAAAATAATGGGAATGGCTTCAAAACAATTGTCAGGCAAAGCTGATGGTAAAACAATTTCCAATATAGTACGGGCTAAACTATTGTAGAAGAAATGGCCCGGTAGTTCAACTGGATAGAATATCAGATTTCGGCTCTGAGGGTTGGGGGTTCGAATCCTCCCCGGGTCACTAAAAAATTAAATAAAATTTATTTTTTTACCAAAAACTTATAGATGCAAATTGAATAATAATTATTCTTAGGTTTTAAAAGGGTATTTGGAAAATTTGGGTTATTAGGACTATCAGGAAAATGTTGAGTTTCAAGACAAAATGCCGATCTATAATTATAAGCTTTACTTTGTTTTCCAATTGTTTTTCCATCCAAAAAATTTCCTCCATAAAGTTGCATTCCAGGTTCATTAGTATAAACTTCTAAAATTCTACCAGATTTTTTTTCAATAACTCTTGCTGCTAATATATCTGTTGAATTTGAATTGTTCAAAACAAAATTATGATCATATCCATTTCCAAATTTTAATTGTTCATCTTCATCATTTAATCTTTTACCAATTTTTGTTAAAGTATTAAAATCAAAAGGGGTTCCTTCTGCTAATTCTATTTTTCCTGTAGGAATTAATTTGCTATCAATAGGTGTAAATGATTTTGCATTGATATATAATAAGTGATTATTTATATTACCATTTCCAGCACCTAATAAATTAAAAAAAGAATGATGAGTTAGATTGACATAAGTAGGCTCATCGGTATTAGCAAAGTATTCTATTTTTAATTCATTTTGATCACTTAAATGGTAAATAACTTTCACATTTAGATTTCCGGGATACCCTTCCTCCATATTTTTTGATAGATATTTAAACTCTACTGTTTGATTATCCAATTGTTTTCCTTCCCAAACAACATCATTATAACCAATATTTCCACCATGCAAATGATTAGGTCCATTATTTTTCTTCAAGATAAAATCTGTATTGTTAATTTTAAATTTTCCATTCTTAATTCTATTTGCATACCTCCCAATTGTAGCTCCAAAATATCTTTCTTTAATACTTATATAATCATCCAGTGTGCTGCAGCCTAAAACAATATCATCAAAACTTCCATTTATATCCGGCACCCATAATGAAACTACTCTAGCTCCATAATTTGTTAATTCAGAAATTATACCATTTTTGTTTCTTAGAATAAATAAATCAGTTTTTTTACCGTTTAGGTTTTTCTGAAAATCACTTTTATTTAACAGTTTGATATCATTTTTCATATTACATGATTGATTATTTAAAAAGATAAGTATTAATAAAACTCGTGTAATTTTTTTCATATAAACTATGAAAACAAATAGTTAATTATAAATTAACAGATTTATTAATCCTAAGGAATTTATTTGGAGCAGTAATGACATTTAATACTTCAAAATCCATATCAATTGAATCTAAGATGTCTTTGGTTTTTACTGTAACATTTAATTCCCCTCTTGCAGGAATTTCTAAAATGGAGCTGTAACTATGAAATGTATAATCTCCTAAATATCTTAATTTAAAAGGAACAACACTGTGATTCTTAATTGTTATTGTAACTATTTTTTTGTAATACCCTAGACTAGTAATAGTTATATTTTTTTGGATTATTGGAAGAATATTCTCTTTTTTTCCAATTAACATGTCTTTATGCCAGACAAAAGTTTTTTGATTAAATAATGCGTCTCTTATACTGCTGGCAGTTCTATTCTTTGAAATAATAAAAGTAATAGGTCTATGTGCTTTTTTTTCTTTTGGATAATCCCAGTCAATAAGACCATGTACATCACTAGTTCCCATTATGGTCAAATTGTTTGAAAGAGCTATTTCTAATGCTTCTTCAGAATAAGTGTGCTCATTTACAACTTCAATTCCATGAAATAGCTTTTTTTGTAATAAGTGTTTATGAAATTTATCAAGTCTAGCAATTCCATCGTCTCTATTTGCTATCCAGTTAGGATGATTCCAAAAAACAAAAGCTCCTTGATTATTTGCTTCTTGCATGGCTTTTTCTCCATCCTCTTTATTTAGCTTATTATAAACATTTAGAGGATTTGCATCTTTGATAAAAATTGCGTTAAAATGACCCGGGGGCATTGGTTTTGTAATTTCTGAACCATTTACTATCATAAGTGTTTCGTCTTTCTTTAATAGTGCTTTCGAAATATTATATGATCTATTTCTATCAGGAATTATTATATCTTTTCTGTAACTTAAATACTCCAGGTGCTCTGTCATTGAAATTAGATCTAGACTATCTCTTCTAGCCTCTTCTATTCTGATGCTTGGCCATACCTGTCCATCAGAAAAAACACTGTGGATATGTAAATCGGATGAAATAAGGAAAGTTCCCTCTGGATTATTGAAAAAGACTTTTCTTTCTTTTTGATCAAGTGATTCAAGCTTTTTAATTTCTTTTTCACTGTTATTCTCATACTTTTTAAGTGGAGAGCATGAAATAAAAAAAATAAGTAAAAGAAATAAGGTTATAATTTGTTTCATAATAGTTTGTTTAAAGGGATTTTAATAATTTTCTTTTTACTCTAATGTATTTACTTATTGATGTGGAGTAATTCTTATAGTCTAGAAATAATTTTTTTACAATATTAGAATGTTTTCTTTTATTTTTTGATTTTAATATTTCAAGAAGTTCGTAATCTTCAATACCTTTTCGATGTGCTTCAAATCTTAGTGATGACAATGGACCATCTTCTCCTGGATAAATAATGTGGGTATCTCCAGCAGGGAGGTAATTTGTGGGTGAAGCAATTGGGGAGGGATGTTTTACAACACTTTGTTTAAAAGGGTCTGCTTTGTATTGATTTAATCCCCAATGAAGATATCCAAAAGTATTATATTTTGATCCAGCCCATCCAAAATAAACTTGTCTAATTCTTTCCATATCAAGAGTTCTGTTCAGCCATTTTCCACCTGGAACTAAACAGGTATAAATTAGCACTTTTTCTCCTATTTTTTCCCTTGATCTGAAAAAATCTTCATTTTCTTGAAAATCATTTATAATTGGGCACCAAAAATCAACAGCTCCATTTAAAGATTCTTTTGCGTTAGTAGCTTCCATAATTTTGATTTCAGGATAGATAGCTTTTATTTGTTTTGAAACTTGTTTATAGCATTCAGCATTATTATTAGTTGGTTCATCTGCAATGTGTTGTAGCCATTGATTAGTTAAGTTATATTTTTTTGTAAATTTTTTTATTTTTCTAATAATTGTATCTATATCTTTTTTTGCTTCATCACTAAAATAACCCCTTCCTCTTATATTAGTTATTAATTCAGGGCTTCCCCAATCATCATTTTTACCTCTACCTAAAAGATGAGGAGATTCGAAATACTTGAAACCATTTTTTCTAAATACATCAATAAATGAAATCATTTTATCTTCATCTAGATGAATCTTATTTTCTTTAAGGCTAATAAGCTCACCAGGAATAATGACACAATTTTGTCTTCCATTAGCCATAATTATTGCATATTTTTCTAACATTTCATACCATTTATCACTCCATCTTTTAAGGTTGTGCTTTTCTTCCATTTTGGTAATATTAAACCAATTTGTATAAAAGAAATTACTATCAATTAATTCAGGAATAGAAGCGGAGTGAACTTTAATTTTAAAGTTAAGTTTTTGAATATTTTTTAAATTCTCTTTTATTGAAATCTCAATTAAATGATTTTTTTCATCTTGAAGATGTTTTGAATTTACAGTAAGCCTTAATAAAGAATACTTATGTTTGGTTACGAAACTTTTTTTATTCAATGGATATATTACCTCAAAAATATAAAATGGAGCCCTTCTAATAACATATGGATTAATTTTTCCTTTAAATTGTTCAGTTCTACTATCTAAACCAGTATTTTCTTCAACAGGAACAGGTTCAATTATATCCCAATTTATAGTACTAATATTTTTTGACCTAGTATCTATAGAAATTTTATTTCCAATATTAGATTTAATTAAAATGAGAACTTCGGCTGATGAATTTGAAGGAATATTGGTTTTATAATTATTATTAAACTTTAAATTATTATAATCGGGATAAACTGCTTCTAGAGAATTTAATAATCCAGCTTTAAATTGAGCATAATTTGTAAAACTTGATAATAAGCAAAACAATAATATATATATAAATTTAATATTCATTTTATTCAATAATAAGTTTATTAACTTAATCTTATTAAATTATGAAAATTTAATTATTTTCGCACCACTTAAATACTTTTAAAATGAAAAAACCCCCTATAATATCTTTAGTGATCATTTTTTTTATGCTAAATGCATGCACTCAACTAAAATTCTTTTCACCTGAAACACATAATCATAACTATCCAGATAAAAAATATAAAGAAAAAGTTTTATTAAAAGGTTATGAAAATAAAACAAAAGATCTTTTCAATGAAAAAGATTTGAGTGGATGGATTATTTATGGAACTGAAAAGTGGTATGTTGAAGATGGGTTATTAGTATGTGAAAGTGGGCCTGACGCTAAATATGGCTATTTAGGAACTGAAAATTTTTACAAAAATTTTGTGTTAAATCTAGAATTTATACAAGAAGCTAATGGAAATAGTGGAGTTTTCTTCAGATCTACAGTTGAAGGAACTAAAGTAAGCGGATGGCAAGTTGAAGTTGCGCCACCTGGATTATACACAGGTGGAATTTATGAATCTTATGGAAGAGGTTGGCTTATAAAACCTAGTGATGGGAAAGATTCTTCTCTACAAATGGGGGATTGGAATAAGCTTACAGTAAAAGTATATGAAGATACAGTAACTACATGGTTAAATGGTGAACAAATGATTACCTATTCAGATAAAAAAATAGGAGAAGCAAATGGTAGAATTGCATTACAAATTCATGATGGAGGTGGAATTAAGGTTAAGTGGAAAAATATTAAAATTCAAGAATTGTAAAAAACTGATATAGATTTTAATTTTTAAATATTCTTCCTGAAGAATGATCTTTAGTCGCTCCCGTTACACTTTTTAAACAGTTTATTTTTCCTTTAACTCTAAGTAAACCCATATAAGCAAAAATTAATGCTTCCTTAAAATCTACTATTTCTTTTTTTGGAATAATTAATTTGGTCTTAAGTTTATTTTTTATAGAATCAATTAGAGTTTTATTGTAAACTCCTCCTCCAGTTATTAATATTTTTTCTTTCGAATTAGGTATAATACACTTATTTATTTGATCTGAAATATGTTCAATATATGTTATTAAAACATCTTCAGGGTTTATAATATACTTATCAATTAATGGTATAACTTTTGACAAAACGAATTCTATTCCTAGTGATTTTGGTCCTAATTTATTATAAAAACTCATATCATTTAATTTTCTTAAAAGATTTGTATTTATTCTCCCTTTATTCGATAAAAAACCATCTTTATCAAAAGGATATCCTAATTTATTCGAATAATGATTTAAGACAGTATTAACTGGGCATATATCAAAGGCTTTAATGTTTTTCTTGTCTTTAATAGAAATGTTAGAGAATCCTCCTAGGTTTAAACAATATTTGTACATATAGTAAAGATCTAAATCTCCAATAGGAACTAGTGGAGCACCTTCACCTTTATACTCTATATCTTGAGTTCTAAAATCAGAAACAACATCGATTTTTGTATTTTTGTTAATTGTCTTTCCATCACCTATTTGGAGTGTTATTCCTTTATTTGGTTGATGAAAAATTGTATGCCCGTGTGATGATATTAAATCGACCTTAGAGATATTAAACTCATTTATAAATTGTTTTACATAATCACTTAATAGCTTTCCATAATCATTATCCAATCGATCAAGTTGCTTATTATTTAATAAAACAGCTTCTTTTAATTTTTTAATCCAAATTTTATTATAACCAAAGGTCTTAGCATATAGAATATTATAATTTGTATAATCAGATTTATTGAAGGAAACTAAACATATATCTACCCCATCTAAAGATGTTCCACTCATTAAACCTATCACATAAATAGAATTATTATACATTATTTAATTTATGTATTTAAATTAAATAAAATATATTAATAATTAGTTTATTAAAGTGGAAAGAGTGCTGATCGTGTTGGTTGGATTGTCTGACTTAAATACAAAACTTCCAGCAACAAGAACATCAGCCCCTTGTTCAGTCAACTTTGTTGCATTTTCAGAATTTACTCCTCCATCTATTTCAATTAATGCCTTCGATTTATACTTTTCAATTAATAATTTAAGGTCTTTAACTTTTTGATAAGTTGAATCAATAAATGATTGTCCACCAAAACCAGGATTAACACTCATTACACAGACCAAATCAACTTCAGTTATAATTGATTCCAAAGATGAAACAGGAGTATGCGGGTTGATTGCTACCCCAGCTTTCATGTTTAGACTTTTAATCTTTTGAACAGTTCTATGAAGATGAGTACATGCTTCAATATGTACTGTAAGAACTTCACTTCCAAGTTCTGCAAATTTTTCTAAATATTTATCAGGATTAACTATCATTAGATGAACATCTAATGGTTTTTTTGCATATTTTTTTAAAACATTCATTATTGGAGTTCCAAAAGAAATATTGGGAACAAAAACACCATCCATTACATCAATATGAAACCAATTTGCTTTGCTATTATTTACCATTTTAATCTCATTTTCGAGATCACCAAAATTACAGGCAAGCATTGATGGTGCTATTAACTTCATTTTATCCTAAATAGGTTTTTAAAATTTTGCTTCTAGAGGTGTGTTTAAGCCTTCTAATAGCTTTTTCTTTTATTTGTCTAACTCTTTCTCTAGTTAAATCAAATGTTTCCCCAATTTCTTCTAATGTCATAGCATGTTTTTCTCCTAATCCAAAGTATAGCCTTACGACATCTGCTTCCCTAGGGGTTAAGGTTTCAAGAGCTCTTTCTATCTCAGTTCTAAGAGATTCATGAAGTAAGTTTCTGTCTGGGTTTGGAGATTCGCCACTTCTTAAAACATCATAAAGGTTTGAATCTTCTCCTTCAACAAGAGGAGCATCCATTGAGACATGTCTTCCAGAATTTTTCATTGATTCTTTCACATCGGAAATAGTCATATCCAATTCTTTTGCTATTTCTTCAGCTGAAGGAACTCTTTCATTTGCTTGCTCTAGAAAGGCATACATCTTATTTATTTTATTTATAGATCCAATTTTGTTTAAAGGGAGTCTTACAATTCTGGATTGTTCAGCTAACGCTTGCAGTATAGATTGACGAATCCACCAAACAGCATATGAAATAAACTTAAAACCTCTTGTTTCATCAAATCTTCTAGCAGCCTTAATTAAACCCAAATTCCCTTCATTAATTAAATCGGGAAGGGTTAAACCTTGATTTTGATACTGTTTTGCAACAGAAACAACAAATCTTAGGTTTGCTTTAGTCAGTTTGTCTAATGCATTTTCATCACCAGCTCTAATTTTTTGAGCTAATTCTACCTCTTCTTCAGCAGTAATTAAATCTACTTTACCTATTTCTTGTAAATACTTATCTAAAGAAGCTGTTTCTCTATTGGTTACCTGTTTTGTAATTTTTAATTGTCTCATTTCAGGGTTTTAAATCTATTATACGTTAAAATCTATAAAAAGGTTACAATTAAAACCAGAATAATTTAAAAATTAGAAAAAATAATTAATTACCTATTATTTCTATTATCTTTTCTTCTATTATCATATTTAGAAGGTCTTGGAGGTCTTTCAACATATCCTTCAGGTTTTTCTAATAGAGCTTTTCTTGAAACCTTTTCTTTTCGAGTTCTAGGATCTATACCAAAATATTTTACCTCAAGTGTATCACCGAGCTTTAAAACATCACTCACATTATTCGTACGCTCCCAAGCTATTTCACTTACATGTAATAGTACTTCATTTCCAGGCGCATCAAGGTATTCAACAACAGCACCAAAATCAAGCATCTTTATAACTTTAACTTTATAAGTATTACCTTTTTCAGGTTTAAATAATAGAGATTCAATTTTTGCAAGAACAGAGTCAATTCCTTCTTGATCTGTACCAAGAATTTCAACAATTCCTTCTTCAGTTTCAGGATCTTCGTTTATAACAATCGTACAGCCTGTAACTTTTTGTAATTCTTGAATCACTTTTCCTCCTGGACCTATAAATGGACCAATAAATTCATTAGGAATTCTACTTGTTACCATTTTAGGAGAGTGAGATTTAACTTCAGAATTAGGTTTTTCTATAGTAGCAGTAATTTTTTCTAAAATATGAAGTCTTCCGTCTCTAGCTTGTTTTAATGCATTTACTAAAATTTCGTATGATAATCCTTTGATTTTAATATCCATTTGACAGGCAGTAATTCCTTCTGAGGTTCCTGTAACTTTGAAATCCATGTCTCCTAAATGATCTTCATCACCTAGAATATCACTTAAAACGGCATATCTTTCTCCATCAGAAATTAGTCCCATAGCAATTCCTGAAACAGGTCGAGTAATTTGAATTCCAGCATCCATCAATGCCATTGTACCAGAACATACTGTAGCCATTGAAGAGGAACCGTTTGATTCAAGAACTTCACTAACTACTCTTACTGTATATGGACAGTCATCAGGAATCATTCCTTTTAAACCTCTTTGAGCTAAATTACCATGACCAACTTCTCTTCTTGACGTTCCTCTTAGCGGTCTTGCTTCTCCAGTACAAAATGGAGGGAAGTTATAGTGTAAGTAAAAACTTTCTTCACCTTCAAATGACGGCATATCAATTTTGTTAGCATCTCTAGATGTTCCTAAAGTAACAGTAGCTAAAGCTTGAGTTTCACCTCTGGTAAATATAGCTGATCCGTGAGTTGATGGTAAGTAATCAACTTCACACCAGATATCTCTAATCTCATCAGTTTTTCTACCATCTAATCTAACTCCTTTAGTTAAGGTCAGTTCTCTAATTGCTTCTTTTTGAGATTTATTAAAATATTTTAGGATTAACTTTCCATACTCTTCAGTTTCTTCTTCAGAGAAAGAAGCCTTTAATTCTTCTTTTAAATTAGCAAAAGCTAAACTACGTTCAGCTTTCGAAGTCCCTTTTTTTGCAATAGCGTAACATTTATCATATGAAGCTTCGTGAATTTTTTTAGCTAATTCTTCGTTTTCATCACTAGTTTCATATTCTCTAACTTGCTTTCTGCCAACGGCATCAGCTAACCTTTCTTGAGCTTCAATTTGAATTTTTATAGATTCATGAGCGAACTTTATTGCATCAGCCATTTCTTCTTCACTACATTCATCCATCACACCCTCAACCATCATAACTGAATCAGCAGAAGCACCAACCATTATTTCAATGTCAGCATTAGCTAATTGAGCTCTACTTGGGTTAATGATAAATTCTCCATTTACTCTTGCAACTCGAGCTTCAGAGATTGCACACTCAAAAGGAAAATCACTTAATTGTATAGCAGCAGATGCAGCAAGGCCTGCTAAAGCATCAGGCATTACATCTTCATCATGTGACATTAATTGAATCATCACTTGCACCTCAGAATGATAATCTTTTGGAAACAATGGTCTAAGAACTCTGTCTACCAAACGCATAGTTAATACTTCTCCGTCGCTTGGTCTAGCCTCTCTTTTAAAGAATCCTCCAGGATATCTACCAGCAGCAGCAAATTTTTCTCTATAATCAACTGTTAATGGTAAAAAGTCTACGTTTGAAGATTCATAATTAGAGACTACAGTACATAAAAGCATAGCCTTTCCCATTTGAACAACTACTGATCCATGAGCTTGTTTTGCAAGTTTTCCAGTTTCTAATGTAATTTTTCTTCCATCACCAAGATCGATGGATTCTTTGTAAATTTTTATTTTCATATTTTTCATTAAATAAATTAAGTTTTGTTGTGTCTTAGGTAGAATACCAATGAAAAACTATGAGATGGATATTTATTTACGGAGATTTAATTTTTTAATTATTTCTCTATAACGAGTAATATCTTTATTTTTAAGATAGTTCAATAAGCTTTTTCTTTTACCCACCATCATTACTAAAGACCTTTCAGTATTATAATCTTTATGATTATTTTTTAGATGTTTAGTTAAATGGTTGATTCTAGCTGTAAACAATGCTATTTGTCCTTCAGCGGAGCCCGTATCTGATTCAGATTTACCGTGCTTTTTAAATATTTCCTTTTTATTTTCCTTAGATAAATACATGCCAATATTTTTGTAAATAATTATTATGTAACCAATATTTAATTATTGGAGGCGCAAATATAGGATTAAATTTTGAAATGATAGAATTAAATACTGTTCTTTCTAATAGGTCTATTAAGTATTAAATCAAAATATAAATTTATTTTCTCCTTCAATTTTGTTCTTGGAGTAATAAAGTCTAAAAAACCGTGCTCTAATAAAAATTCTGATTTTTGAAACCCTTCGGGGAGGTCTTGACCTGTAGTATCTTTAACAACCCTTGGTCCAGCAAATCCAATTAAAGCTCCAGGTTCAGAAATATTTATATCCCCAAGCATAGCAAAAGAAGCAGTTGTCCCACCTGTAGTAGGGTCTGTACATAAAGAAACATATGGAAGCTTATGATTTGAAAGTTGTGCAAGTTTTGCAGATGTTTTTGCCATTTGCATTAAAGAAATAGCACCTTCCATCATTCTAGCTCCTCCAGATTTCGAAATTATTAGTAAAGGTATTTTTTTAGAAATGGCATGATCTACAGCTCTCGTGATTTTTTCACCAACTACTGACCCCATTGAACCTCCAATATATCTAAAATCCATACAAGCTATAACTAACTCTTTACCTAATGATTTTCCAATAGCAATTCTTACAGCATCTTTTAATCCTGTTATTTTTTCAGCTTCTTTACTTCTTTGTTTATATGGTTTATTATCAATAAATTTTAATGGATCTTTTGAGGATATTTTTTTATCTAATTCTTTGTATTCATTATCAAAAAGAATTTTAAAATATTCATTGCTTCCTATTCTTAAATGAAAACCATCTTCAGGTGAGACATAAAAATTTTCTTCTAATTCATCAGTATCTATAATTTTACCAGTTGGAGTTTTATGCCATAACCCCTCTGGAGTATCCTTTTTTTCTTTTGTAGTTGTCTGAATTCCTTTTATTGTTCTTTTAAACCAAGCCATTTTTAAGGATATTTATTCAAATATAAGAAACCTAAATTATTGAAGTGTTTTTACATTATTTAGATCATGAAAAGCTTGAATTAACCTAGTTTTAAAGCTTTCTTCAGCTTTTCTTAGCCAAACTCTTGGATCATAATATTTCTTATTAGGAATATCCGATCCTTCTGGGTTTCCAATCTGAGTTTTTAAAAAATCTTTATTTTCATTAAAATAATCTCTAATTCCAGACATAAAAGCATATTGCATATCTGTATCTATATTCATTTTAATAGTTCCATAATCAATCGCTTCTCTAATTTCCTCAATTGAAGAACCAGATCCACCATGGAAAACAAAATCTATAGTATTATTTGGAACATTGAACTTTTTAGAAATATAATCTTGGGAATTTTTTAAAATCTTTGGAGTTAACTTAACATTACCAGGTTTATAAACTCCATGAACATTGCCAAATGCAGCTGCAATTGTAAATTTATTACTGATTTTAGACAATTCTTCATAGGCGTATGCAACTTCTTCTGGTTGAGTATATAATTTTGAATTATCTATATCAGTATTGTCTACACCATCTTCTTCACCACCTGTAATCCCTAACTCTATTTCTAAAGTCATACCTATTTTATCCATTCTTTTTAAATATTCTTTGCAAATGGAGATGTTTTCTTCAAGAGGCTCTGCAGAAAGATCAATCATATGAGAACTAAAAAGTGATTTTCCAGTTGATTTAAAATTTTCTTCACTGGCAGTTAATAATCCATCAATCCAAGGAAGAAGTTTTTTTGCAGCATGATCAGTGTGAAGAATTATAGAAACATTATAAGCCTTAGATAGTTCATGAACATGTTTTGCCCCAGCAATTGCACCTTTAATTGCACCATTTTGATAGTCATTTGATAATCCTTTTCCTGCATTGAAAATGGCTCCTCCGTGTGAGAATTGAATTATTACTGGAGAATTCAGTGAAGATGCTGTCTCTAAAACTGAATTTATTGAATTTGAACCTATAACATTTACTGCAGGTAAAGCAAATTTTTTTTCTTTTGCCAATTTGAAAATTTGTTGGACTTCATCTCCAGTTGCAACTCCACTTTTTATTTCCTTCATTATAATTTTCTTGTTATAAGAGATTGCTAAATTAAAAAGAAATATTGATTTAAAATGGATAATTTAATCCGATGTTGAATACAGCTTTTTTAAGTTGAAAATCAGTTAGCCACCTTTCTTTTAAATCTAATGCAGGGTTATAAGCTTTTAATCCCATGTCAAGCCTTAAAACAAAGTATCCTAAATTATATCTCATTCCAATTCCAGTTCCAATAGCAATTTCATTAAAATCTTTAAAACCATCAAAAGTTCGTTTTGAATCATTTGTATTATCAAATACATTCCAAATATTTCCAATATCAGTAAAAATTGCTCCATCAAGCTTGCCAATTAATTCAAACCTGTATTCGAAATTAAATGCAATTTTCATATTTGCTTCATTGAATTCGCTAATAGCTCCACTGCTTCCAGGTCCAAGCCTATATACTTCCCAGGCTCTATTATCATTAGAACCTCCTGAGAAAAATGATTTAGAAAACGGAATATTGTCTGAATTTCCAAAAGGAACAGCAATACCATAATAGCCTCGAAAAGCAAGTACTGAATTTGAAGAAATAGCCCAATGTTTAATATAATTTAACTCCGTTTTAAAATATTGAGAATACGCCAATCCAAGAATTTTTTTGTTTCCATATTGATCTTTGGAGGCATTAAATTGACCTGCTAAAAAATTTGTTATATTTCCTGCTAATTCTACTTTAAATTTAAATTCAGAAAAATTTTCATCAAAAATATTTTTTCTAGTATTTGTTATTATTGAAAAATTTGAACCAATGATAAGGTTGTTTGATGTAAGTCTATTTCTTCGATCATTTATATAATTAACAATATTATAATCTTGTTGACTTAAAGAGATATTATTAGAAATGACATCACTTATAAATGAATTAATACCTTCTGGAATAATCAATCTATTTAAAGCATCAAAATAGGCGCTATTGGTATTATAATTTTTTGCAATTGTATTTATAGAATTAAATGAACTAGAATAAATATTAAAGTAGTTAATGCTATTTTTATTATTAACTAACTCAACATTAAATAAACCTAAATTGATTTTTTGATCATTTTTATTTGTCCAATCATAATTCAAATCAAATTTAAAACTTTGTCTATCTAAGCCAATATTTGTTTGTTTTGATGTGCCCAAACCAATATAAGTGGTTGGATTAAATTCAAGAGGAAGTATCTTTTTAGAATTAAATGGCATATAGAATCTAGGAAATTTAAGCCTAAGATCAATTCCAAATTCTGAAATAGTAGTATTAGCTGATTTTCCAACAGTTCCCCTAGTACTTATTTCTAATCTTTCAGCCCCTTGAAAAATATTTCTACTAGTAAAAGAGTTTTCAAAAGCTATTCCAATATCTTCAATATTTGAATGTTTTAAATCAAATCCGAAACCAAGTGAAAATCTTTTTTTGGCGCTTAATAAAATATTAGCTTCTAACTCATTATTTGAATTTTCTAAATAACTGTAACTAACTGATGGATATTGAAAATTTTCAAGATTGTTTAATTGTCGAATAGTTTTTGACCTTAAAATATCGCTGTAAGGATCTCCTTTTTTGAAATGTATTAAATTTGTTAAATTTTCAGGTTTGTATCTTGGTTTTCCTTTTGAAAAAATATTTATATTATCATATTCTATACTATTTTCTAAATCTTCTTTAGAAAGAGAAATAAAATCATCAGTATAAATATTTATTTCATTTATATAGTGAATTTTATATTCATTAGTTAATTGTGAATTATCATTTTTTAAATTATATTCTGAAATATTTATTTTAACAGGGATTCTTAAATCTAAACCACTAGAATCTCTTGAAGCTTCAAAAGAAATGGAACTGATTTGAAAATTATAAATTCCAGAGTTTTTAAATAACTTATCTAGTCTATTTCTCTCTGATTCAAAATCTAAAGTATTAAATGGGTTATTTTTTTTTAAAAAAGAGCTTTCTAAATTTTTACTATATATAGAATCTAATAATTTTGATTGAATATTAGATTTGATATTGTCAAGGTAATATTGATTTCCTAAAAGAATATTGTATATAACTTTTCCGTAATTGCTGTTGTTTTTGTCTATCTCTATTTTTGAAGAAATGTTAGCGTCAAAATATCCGTTATTTTTAAAATATGATTTTAAGTTTTCAATAGAAATTTTTGTTTTAGTTGAGTCTATTAATTGAAGTTCTTCACCATTTCTTTCTTTCCAATCATTAAAATTTTGAATATATTTTTTTATTTGTTGAATCTGTTTTTTAGACAATATTTTTGTTAATTTTTTTTCTTTTTTTGAAGATTTTTTTAACCATTTATTAAAAATAGAATCAGGATTTTTTCTTGATGATTCATACAATGATGCGGATAAAGGAAATCCTAAAAAATATTTGTTTTTATTTTGGGTTAGTAAAGGTTTTAGAGAATCTTTTGAGATTGAATTGCCATTTATTAAAATCTGGTTAGATTTAAGAATTAATTTTCCTTTTTCAATATTTTTGGAAATAACACATGATTCAGTAAAAGGAATCAAGAATATAAATAATAGTATTTTTGCTAATCGATATTTCACAAATAAAATATTATAATCAAAAATACAGCTTTAAATATGGTTACCAAAAAGGATATAAAATTCATAAATAGTCTAAAGCATAAAAAATTTAGACATTTAAATAGTAGTTTTATTGTTGAAGGGAAAAAATCAATTGCTGAATTTTTGGATTCTGATTATGAACTTATCAAGCTTTTCTCAGTTGATTGTTCCATATTTAATAAAATAAAAAATCAAATAAAAATTGATAAAAGTTTATTAAGAAAAATTAGTTTTTTAATTAATCCAGATGATCATTTAGCTATTTTTAAATTGAGTGATGCAAAGCCAATAGACAATAATAATTTAATTATTGCTTTGGAATCTATAAGAGATCCAGGAAATTTAGGCACAATAATTCGCACTTGTGAATGGTTTGGAATAAAGGATATAATATGCTCCATGAATTCCGTAGATTGTTATAGCCCTAAAGTTATTCAGTCAGCTATGGGATCTGTTTCCAGAGTTAATATTACATATTTAGATTTAGATACATATTTAAAATCTACAAAAACTATAAAAATAGGGGCATCATTAAATGGAAAATCTATTTACCAACATAATAAATCCTTAGATAATGGAATTATTGTATTTGGAAATGAAGCAAATGGAATCTCTAGTGGATTATTTAAATTAATGGATTTTAATTTATCCATCCCAAGGTTTCAAAACAATAATTTTCCAGAAAGCTTGAATCTAGCTTCTTCAGTAGGAATTATTTTAGGAGAAATAAAAAGGAAAAGTATTTGATTAGTGAAAAGTTAAATTAATGAAGACACCTCTTGTATTTAATTTATCTATATGCCCAGTCCAAGGACTATTTATATCATTGTCAGGTACCAATTCATTTTTCAAAGAGAATAATCCACGGATTGATGGTGAAAATTTGAAATATTGTAAGTAAAAGTCAATTCCAAACCCCAATTCGTAATATAAAGTGTTAGTTTTTAATCTAAATACATTGTTTTTATTGTCTTCAGGGGAGTTTTGGTTACTTGATAGATTGAAAGATGTAGAAATTCCTCCAATTAAATAAGGTCTAAAATTATCAATTCTTTTAGAACTGAATTTTAATAAAAGAGGCAAGTGAATATAAGTTGATTTAATTGTTCTTAATGTGTCACTGTATTGTGTAAATTTAGATCTTTCATTAAATTTTAGTGCTCCTTTATTCGTATGAAGGCCAGGTTCAAAACGTAAGTTTAAATGTTCATTTATTTTAAGGTCTCCAATTAATCCAATGTTTAGCCCCAATTCTTCTTCAACTTGAGTAGTATAATTAGGATTTGTTTTATAATCAATTTTAAAATTGTATTGATTTAATCCAATAAAATATCCAAAATGTATTTTTTTATTGTCAAAATTTTGAAGATTTTCAACTTTAACTCCTTTTTTTTGACTAAAGCCATTAAAGAAAAAAAACAGTATTATAAGAACAGAAAAGTATTTATTCATAATCTATAATCAAATTTATGAAACATTAATTTAAATGATTTAAAATCTTTTAATATTAAAAAACATATTAATTTTTATAGAATCAAGTATATTTGCATAGTTATTCAATGCTATATATATGAAAATCATAATAGCAGGAGCTGGTGAAGTTGGATTCCATTTGGCAAAACTACTCTCTTTTGAGTCTCAGGATATTACCTTAATTGACAATAAGAAATCAAACCTGAACATTGCTGAACATCAACTTGACATTAAAACAATTGAAGGAAATTCTGCTTCAATTTCTGTTTTAAAAGAAGCTAATGTCGATAAGTCTGATTTGGTTGTTTCGCTTACTTCTTCAGAAACTACAAACTTTTCAACCTGTTTTTTAGCAAAACAGTTAGGAGCTAAAAGAACAATTGCAAGAATATCTAATTCAGAATTTATTAATAGTGATCATGATATAGATTTTAATTCTATAGGAATAGATGAACTGATTTCTCCTGAGAATTTAGCAACTGAAGAAATAAAACTTTTAATTCATGAATCAGCTTTTACAAATATTCATGCTTTTGAAGAAGGAATATTAAAAATGATGGGGGTAAAACTTGAAAAAAAGGCTCCTTTTGTTGGAAAAACTGTAATGGAGGCTGCTTCGGTATTTCCTGGGGTTCATTTTATGCCAATAGCATTAAAAAAAGAAGGAACTGAAAAAACAATTATTCCTCGAGGTGATACAGTTTTCTGTGATGGAGACCAAGTTTATTTTATAACTGATAAAAAAGGTTTACAAGAACTTTATAATCTTTTAGGAACGGTTAAACAGAACATTGATAATATAATGATTTTAGGTGCAGGGAGAATTGGCTCTAAATTAGCAAGAGATTTAAGTAATGAAGGGTTAAATGTTAAGATAATAGAAATTAATGAAGAAAAAGCAAATAATTTAGCTGAGGAATTGTCTGATGTAATGATGATAAATGTAGATGGAAGAAATGTAGATTTATTAGTTGAAGAAAATTTAGAAAATATGGATGCTTTTATTGCAACTACTGGAAATTCTGAAACTAATATAATGTCATGTTTGATGGCAAAGTCTAAAAAGATTAAAAAGACAATTGCTCTTGTTGATAATATGGATTATTTTAATTTATCTCAATCTATTGGAATAGATACACTGATAAATAAGAAGCTTTTAGCTGCAAATGACATTTTTCGTTTTGTTAGAAATGGAGATATTGTTGAATTAGCGAAATTGAACAATATGGATGCTGAAATTGTTGAGTTTAATGTAAGTAATAAATCAAAAGTTTTAAATAAAAAAATAGTTGATCTAAATTTTCCTAGAGAGGCTATAATTGGAGGTGTAATTAGAGGAGATAAAGGGATAATAGCTCTTGGAGATTTTGTAATTCAATATGGTGATAGAGTTTTAGTATGTTCCACACCTGAAGTTTTAAGTAAAGTAGAGAGTTTATTTTTATAGACTAAGTATGACCAAACTTAATAAAAAATTAATCTTTTATATTATTGGAATGCTTCTAGTTTTTAATGGAGGAGCAATGCTTATTTCTTCGATAGTTAGTCTAATAGTTAATGATGGTGCAATTAGAGAAATTATTCTTTCAGCTGTTATTGTAATTGTGTCTGGTTGTTTATTTATGACCTTTTCTAAAAATAATACTAGACAAATTAATAAAAGAGATGGTTATTTAATAGTTACTATAGGGTGGCTAACTATGGTTTTTTCAGGAATGCTTCCCTATTATTTAACAAATGCAATAACGTATTTTCCTAATTTACTTTTTGAAACCATGTCTGGTTATACTACTACAGGTTCCACAATATTAAATGATATTGAAGGATTACCTAAAAGTATTATTTTTTGGAGAAGCATGACCCATTGGCTTGGAGGAATGGGTATTATTGTATTAGCTATAGCTATTCTTCCATTACTGGGAATAGGAGGCATGCAACTTTTTTCAGCGGAGGCACCAGGAACTGGAATAACTAGTGATAAGATACATCCAAGAATAAGTGATACGGCCAAAAGACTTTGGATGATTTATGTTGGATTAACATTTGCAGAAACTATATTATTAAAAATAGCAGGAATGAGTTTTTTTGATGCTGTTAATACCTCCATGAGTAATATTGCTTCTGGTGGATTTTCATCTAGAAATGCAAGTATAGGATATTGGAATAGCATGCCTATTATCCAATACATTATTATACTTTTTATGTTTTTAGCAGGAACTAATTTTATTCTAATATATTTTGGTTTAACAGGAAAATTTAAAAAAATCATTCAAAATACTGAGTTTAAATGGTACTTATCTTTTATTTCAGTTTTTACTATAGTTATAACAGTAGTTTTATTCATTTCTGTTAATTTAAATGAAACAGATGTTTTTCACCCCCAGGTCTTAGGAAAATTTGAAAGTAGTTTTAGGCATGCTCTATTTCAAGTTGTAGCTATTATTACTACAACTGGATTTGTAACTGGAGATTTTATTTCCTGGACTCCTTTTATAACAATGTTTTTCTTTGGAATAATGTTTTTAGGCGGATCTTCTGGGTCAACATCTGGAGGAGTTAAAATATTGAGACATTTGATTCTTATAAAAAACGGTGTGTTAGAGTTCAAAAGATCTTTACATCCCAATGCAATTATTCCTTTGAGACATAACAACTCTGTAGTTGAAAGACCAATTGTTATTCATGTACTTGGATTCTTTATTCTATATCTAATTTTATTTATAATTGGTGCAGCCGTTTTAAGCTTACTAGGTCTTGATTTTATTTCTGCAATTGGAGGAGCCGCTTCTTCAATAGGTAATGTTGGTCCAGCTTTAGGAACTTTGGGTCCAATAAGTAACTTTGATAGTCTTCCAATATTAGGTAAATACTGGTGCTCTTTTTTAATGTTGGTGGGTAGGTTAGAATTATTTACTGTTCTGATTTTATTTACTCCTTTTTTCTGGAGAGATCATTAATTTTCGAGAGCTGATTTAATTCTACTAATAGCTTTTTTTATTTGCTCTTTTGAGGCAGCATAAGAAATTCTAATGTTTCTTGGACTTCCGAACGCATCACCGCTAACTGTAGCTACATGTGATTCCTCTAATAAGAAGATTGCTAAATCAGATGCAGTATTGATTTTTTTATTTTTCAAAGTTTTGCCAAAAAAATGAGAAATATCAGGAAATACGTAAAAAGCTCCCATTGGTTGATTTAGTTTAATTCCTTTTATTTGGCTTAATAAATCAATTATTAGTTTTCTTCTTTCTTTAAATTCATCTACCATATATTTAATCTTACTAGTTGGAGCTTCTAAAGCAGCTATAGTTGCACGTTGGGCAATACAGTTAGCTCCACTGGTAATTTGACCTTGCATTTTTGTACATGCTCTAGCTATCCATCTAGGTGCTCCAATATACCCAATTCTCCATCCTGTCATAGCAAATGCTTTTGCTAATCCATTTACTGTAATTGTTCTTTCAAACATTGAAGGAATTTTTGCAAAGCTGAAGTGGGGAACCCCATAATTTATATGTTCATAAATTTCATCTGATAGAATGTATATTTCAGGATATTTTTCAAGAACCTTAGAGAGTTCTAAAAATTCTTTTTCTGTATACACTGATCCACTAGGGTTATTAGGTGAATTAATTATTACCAATTTAGTCTTTTTAGTAATTGAATTTTCCAATTGTAAAGGAGTTATTTTAAAATCTGAAGAAATATCGGAGCGAATTTCTATTGGATTCCCTTCAGCTAACATTACAATAGCAAAATAACTTACCCAATATGGCCCAACAAGAAGAACATCATCACCAGGATTAACTAAAACTTGAATTGCATTAGCTATTGATTGTTTAGCACCTGTAGATACTACTATTTGATTAGTTTCATAGTTTAATCCATTATCTCGTTTAAATTTATTGCAGATGGATTTCTTTAAATCACCATATCCATCTACAGGAGTATAAGAATTGTAATTATCATCAATTGCTTGTTTTGCAGCTTTTTTAATAAAATCTGGTGTATTAAAATCAGGCTCTCCAAGACTAAGACCAATAATATCAATTCCCTTTTCTTTTAATTCTCTTGCTTTTGCAGCCATTGCTAATGTTGCTGAAACTGGAAGATTATTTATTCTGTCTGAAAGTTTGTTTCCCATTTTAAGTAAAAAAATTAGATTTAAAGATATTTATTTTCATAAAATTAATAATGTAATTTTGACTAAATAAAAAAAAGTTTTGAACATTTTTAAATCAAGTTTTCCGAATTTATCAGACCAACAATTGTTACAGTTTGATAGCTTAACTAAATTATATGAGTTTTGGAATAATAAAATAAATGTAATTTCTAGAAAAGATATTTCAGAATTAAAAATTAGACATATATTACATTCTTTATCAATAGCAAAAATAATAGAATTTAAAAGTGGTTCTAAGATTCTAGATGTTGGAACAGGAGGAGGATTTCCAGGAATTCCTTTAGCTATTATGTTTCCCAAAACAGAATTTGTTTTATCTGATTCAATCGAAAAAAAAATTAAAGTAGTTAAATCAATAATTAATGAACTAAACCTTAAAAATGTAAGAGTTCAAAAAATTAGATCTGAAAAAATTGAAGAAAAGTTTGATTTTGTAGTTTGTAGGGCAGTTACTAATATGACAGACTTTGTTAAAATTATTGATGGAAAAATATTATCAATAAATAGCCATAAGTTTAAAAATGGAATTTTTTATTTAAAAGGTGGAGATCTTAGCTTAGAGTTAAAAAATTTTAAATCATCTATGATTTATGATATAAAAAATTATTTTAAAAACCCTTTTTTTGATACAAAAAAAATTGTTTATCTGCCTATTCCATATAAGGGTATGGATAATCAGTAGGAGGGCTTAAATTTTCTTTAATTAGCCTAGGAGAAACCCATCTCAATAAATTTAATTTTGATCCAGCTTTATCATTTGTTCCAGATGCTCTAGAGCCTCCAAAGGGTTGTTGCCCGACTACAGCTCCAGAAGGTTTATCATTAATATAGAAATTTCCTGCACTATATCTCAAGTGTTTTAAAGCATAATCAATGCTCTCTTTATCTTTTGAAATAAAAGCACCAGTTAATGCATAAATAGATGTTTTATCAACTAGCTTTAATATATCTTTCCATTCCTTATCAGGATAAATAAAAATAGTAACAACAGGTCCAAAAATTTCTTCAGTCATTGTGATGTAATTTGGATTTGTTGTTAAAATTACTGTTGGTGAAATAAAATAACCTTTAGAATCGTCATAATCTCCACCAATTAATATTTCAGCTTCTTCATCATTTTTAGCTTTTTTAATATATTTTACAATTTTATCAAATGAATTTTTATGAATTACAGCGGTCATAAAGTTTTCAAAATTAATAGGAGATCCCATTTTTATAGTTCTGATTTGGGTTTTTAAATTTTCCAAAATTTCATCAGATTTAGATTCTGGCAAATAAACTCTTGATGCTGCTGAACATTTTTGACCTTGATATTCAAAAGCTCCTCTTAAAATTGCCGTTGACACTACTTTAGAATCAGAGGAAGGGTGTGAGACAATAAAGTCCTTTCCTCCAGTTTCACCTACTATTCTAGGATAATCTTTATAAATATTTATGTTTTCACCAACTTTTGACCAAAGTCCTTTAAAAACATGAGTTGATCCTGTGAAATGAATTCCAGATAAGTTAGGATTTTCTAATGCAATATTTGTTACCATTTCTGGATCTCCAGTTACCATATTTATAACACCTTTTGGAAGACCTGCCTCATTAAAAATATCCATAATTACTTTAGCTGAATAAATTTGGTGATCACTTGGTTTCCACAAAATAACATTACCCATTAATGCAGCACTAGCGCAAAGATTACCACCAATTGCAGTAAAATTGAATGGGGTAATTGCATATACAAATCCTTCTAATGGACGATATTCTAGTCTATTAGAAACATTTCCAACAGTGATGGGTTGTTCTTTATATATTTCAGACATGTAGATAATATTGAACTTTAAAAAATCTACAAATTCGCAAGCAGCATCAATTTCTGCTTGAAAAATACTTTTTGACTGACCTATCATTGTGGCAGCATTAATTTTTGATCTATATGGTCCGGCTATTAATTCAGCTGCTTTTAAAAATATAGAAGCCCTGTCTTCCCATGCCGTATTAGTCCATTCATTTTTTATGTCTAATGCAGACCTAATAGCATCTTTAACATGTGTTTCTTCACATAAAGAATAAGTTCCTACAACTTTTTGATGATCATGTGGAGGAGTTATATTTTTTTTATTTTTTGTAAAAATTTCTTTTTCTCCAATATATAATGGAATGTCAATTTTTTCAGAAAACATTGAATTATAAGTTTCTATTACCTCTTTTCTTTCTTTAGATCCTTTTATATAATCTTTTGTCTCTTCGTTAATACGTTTTGGTAATTGAAAAGTATTTTTTTTCATCTATTATGAATTTAAAAAGTTGATTTAAGTTTAGTTTAAAGCTTGTGGAGCAGTTAATTTAAAAGTAGGAATATAAGCTCTAAATTTTTTACCATTATTTACATCTACCATATTATAAAATCCTCTCATTGCACCCACAGGAGAGGTTATTAAACACCCTGAAGAATATTTATATGAATCTCCTGGTTTTAATAAGGGTTTTTCACCAATCACTCCTTCGCCATCAATTATTATATCTGAACTTAAAGAATCAAAAATTCTCCAGTGTCTGGTTCTTAGTTGAACTGTACTTTTACTTTGATTAGTTATTGTAATGCTATAATTGAAAGAAAAATGTAGATTATAGTTCTTAAAATACGAACCATCGTAAATAGACTTTACAGAAATTTTAATTCCTTTTGTAACGTGATTGATCATAATAAAAAAATCTACTTAGCTAATATATTGATTAAATAAAAGAAAATGAATCTCTTTTTATTAATTTTTTATGTTTAATGATTTTATGCTGCTTTCCCCAATTAATTTAAAATATTTTTCATTGTTTTTTTTATGAAAAATTAAAACAGTATATAAATTTTCAGTTTGCCAAAAATTTCCTTCAAAATAATTAATAGTGTTTGGCTCTAATGAATTTGTATAACCATATTTATAATTATAAAACCCTTGTTTGAATAAAAAAGAACCCTTGTATGTTTTTTTCTTTTTATCATATTTAAATTTATAATTTTCATTTGCTATGAAGTTGTTAAATCTTCCAAGTAAATAAACATTATTGTTCTTGTCAAAAATTTTAATTTTAAAATTAAAATGAACTCTTGCATAATCATTTTCAATATCAAAGTCATAATTTTTACTTGCATTAACTGAAAATTCTCCATTTATATCAGGATTATACTCATAGATATCATTGGTTCTTTCTTTATCATCAATTAAAAAGTTATTATATAAATCAGTCAATGTTGATTTATATATTCTATAGTTTGTAGAATTGATTTTAGAGTTATCAAAATTTAAAAATTCATTTCCGCCTAGAAAATAAATGTCATCATAAATTAAATTATTAGAAAAAATGAATTTTGGTTTTTCTATAATTAATGAATTTGACCAATTATAATTTTTTATTACAATTATTTTTAATTTTGAAGAGCTGTTATATATTTTAGTGCAATCTCCACAATTAAGTTTTATTTTAATTTTTTGATGTGTTTTTAAATTGTTAATAGTATTTGATTTAGAAATGCTTATTTGAATAGGTATTTGATTATCAATAAATGAAAATCTTTTTTCAAAAACCTTTTTACCATTTGACAAATGAATACTAATAGAATAATTTCCAGATACTTTTAATTTTACATCATCATTTGGAATGCTTAAAATGTAATTGGTATATGGTTGTAAAGTATTAAATGAATTTCTGATTTTTTTTATTCTTATATCATCAAAGCCTTCTAAATATTCAGACTTATATAATTTAGATGGGTTCCACAAATAGTCAAAATGAGTTATTTGATAATAATAGTTTTTTTCATCACCATCTATATCATCAAAGCTTAATTCTATTAGATCTCCAAAGTGAATGAATGGACCTTTTGATTTGGAAGTTTTAAAAATAATAGTTTTAATATTTTTTGGAATTTCTAGACTTTGAGAATTTAAATAGTTTCCAATTAGAATGAAAACTATTTTAAAAACTATTTTAAAATTTAATGACATAACCAGTATAAAGATATCATAAATAAAAAATTAATAATTATTTATTATTTAGAATGAATATAAATAAAAACTTTATTAATAAATTAATGTTCAATCGACTTTTACTTAAGGGTTTAAATTAATAAATTTGCGACCGATTAGACATTACAAATAAATATGTCAAACGACATCAGAATTAAAAATGGTTTAACCATTAATTTAAAAGGTGCTGCCAAGAACATCGTAAAAGAGGCTCCTTATCCTAAATCAGTCTCCTTAAATCCATCAAATTTTCATCTTATTATCCCAAAAATGGTTGTAAGAGTAGGTGAAAAAGTAAATGTTGGTGATGTTATTTTCTATTCAAAAAAAGATGAAAGAATAAAGTTCTGTTCACCTGTTGATGGATTAATTAAAGAAATTGTAAGAGGAGCAAAAAGAAAAATTATAGAAATTGTTATTGATGTAGACAAGAATCAAAAAAAATTAGAACATAATATTATTGAACTAGAAAAATTAAATGCTGATGAAATAAAAAATATTATTTTAAACTCAGGATGTTGGCCATTTATTAAACAAAGACCATATGAAATAATTGCAAACCCATCAGAAAAACCAAAATCCATTTTTATTTCCTCATTTAATAGTGCTCCAATTTCAGCTGATTTTCAAATTATTTTAGATGATCAGAAGGAAGAATTTAAAACAGGTTTAAAAGTTTTATCAAAATTAACAGATGGGGAAATAAATATTTGTATTAAAAAAGATATTTCAACATTTATTAATGATATTAAAGGTATTAAAACTCATATTGTAAGCGGTCCTCACCCCTCTGGTAATGTAGGAGTTCAAATCCACCATATTAATCCTATCAATTCTGGAGAAAGAGTTTGGACATTAGGCCCAGAAGATGTAGCAATTTTAGGAAGATTTTTTTTAACAGGATTTTATAACCCTATTAGAACTATAGCGGTTTCAGGTGCACCAGTTAAATATCCTAAATATTATAAAACAATTATTGGATCTGAATTACGTGAGATTATTAATGATGTTGGGATCGATTTAAAGGATTCATTAAGAATTATTAATGGAGATGTTTTAACTGGAACTAAAGTTGAACCCGATAATTATTTAGGTTTTTATAATAATACGGTCTCTGTCCTAAGGGAAGGAAATCAATACAGAATGTTTGGTTGGGTACCTTTTATTAATAATAAGATACCGAGTATTTATAAAACCTCTTTTTCTTGGTTATTTCCCAATAACAAATACGATTTAGACACAAATTTGAATGGTGAAGAGAGAGCATTTGTAGTAACAGGTGAAATGGAAAAGGTTTTTCCTATGGATATTTTTCCTATGCAATTGCTTAAAGAATGTATGGCTGAAAACATTGATAAGATGGAAAGTTTAGGTATTTATGAAGTTGCTCCTGAAGATTTTTCTCTTATTGATTATTCTTCATCTTCAAAAATAGAGGCTCAATATATAATAAGAAAAGGACTCGATTTAATGATTAAAGAAGTTGGTTAATTATTTATATGAATATTAGAAAAACGATAGATAATCTTAAAAAACCTTTTAATAAAGGAGAAAAATGGGAAAGGTTTGCACCTGCTTTTAATGCATTGGATACTTTTTTATACGTACCAAACCACACTACTAAACATGGTGCTCATATTAGAGATGCTATTGACTTAAAAAGAACCATGATAACAGTTATTATAGCCTTGTTACCAGCTTTATTTTATGGTATTTATAATACTGGTTTTCAGTATTATTCCCAGTTGGATGTAGAATACAATACTATAGATTTATTTATTCATGGATCTGCTAAAATAGTTCCCATGATTGCAGTATCTTATATTGTAGGGCTTGCAATAGAGTTTGCTTTTGCAGTTTTTAGGGGACATGAAGTAAATGAAGGATATTTAGTAACAGGACTATTAATCCCTATGATTATGCCAGTAGATATTCCTTTATGGATGGTTGGATTATCAGTTGCGTTTGCTGTGATAATTGGTAAAGAAGCATTTGGTGGAACTGGAATGAATATTTTGAATCCTGCATTAACAGCTAGAGCATTTGCGTTTTTTGCCTATCCTACTTATATGTCTGGTAATCAAGTTTGGGTTTCAGAGGCTTCTAATATTGATGGGGTTTCAGGTGAGACTATTTTGGGTATTTTAGCATCTGGAGAAAGTATATTACCCTATGAGCCTTTACAAATGTTTATGGGATCAATTCCAGGATCTATTGCAGAAACATCAACACTAATGGTTTTAATTGGTGCATTTATTTTAATATTCACTGGAGTGGGAAGTTGGAGGATAATGGTTAGTGGAGTGATTGGAGCAGCAATAACGGGATTATTATTTAATGTTTGGGGTGCAAATGAATTGATGAGTTTTAGTTGGATAAATCATATGATAGTTGGTGGATTTGCTTTTGGAATTGTTTTTATGGCTACTGATCCTGTTTCAGCAACACAAACAGTAAAAGGCAAGTGGATATATGGTTTATTAATTGGAATTTTTTGTATTCTAATTAGAGTTTTTAACCCTGCATATCCTGAAGGGGTTATGCTTGCTATTCTACTTATGAATGTTTTTGCTCCAACAATTGATCATTATGTTGTTGAGGCTAATATTAAAAGAAGAAAAAAAAGAGGAATTAAAACAGCTGTAAATATTGTTTAATATGGATAAAGATTCAAATTTATATACTTTTTTATTTGCAGCATTTATGGTTTTAGTAGTTGCAACAGTTTTAGCTTATACTTCTCAATCTTTAAAAGTTTTACAAAATGAAAATATAAGAAAAGAAAAAATGCAAAATATTTTATCATCTGTTGGGATAAATGTTAGTAGAGATGAATCTGAAGAATTATACAAAAAATATATTACTAATGAATTAGCATTAAGAATAGATGGATCTATAAATGAAAAAATAAGTCCATTTTCTGATATAGTACTTGCAAAGGAATTAAAAAAAGATTATAAAAATCAACATTTCCCCTTATATATAGCTGAAATAGATTCTGCAAAATATTATATAATGGAATTACGTGGTAATGGTCTTTGGAATGCTATTTGGGGATATATTTCATTAAAAAATGACTTAAATACAATAAAAGGAGTTTCATTTGATCATAAAGGAGAAACAGCTGGACTTGGAGCTGAAATCACAAAGGATTGGTTCCAAGAAAGCTTTATAGATGAAAAAGTTTTTAATAATGATGGTGAATTAATAGGAATTACTGTTTTAAAAGGGAATAATGATCCAAAAAATGAAAATAAAGATGATCATAAAGTTGATGCAATTTCAGGTTCTACTATTACTGGTGATGGTGTAACAAGTATGATTAAAGAAAGACTAAATAATTATTTGCCTTATTTTGAAAAGTTAAACTTAAATTCGAAAATGGATTAACATGAAAAAATTGAAAAATAAAAATCCTTTATTTCTTTTTGTCTCTAAGGGAAAAGAACCTCTTTTTTCAAAAAAAAATAGGCAGTTATTAAAAGATCCATTGGATGATAATAATCCTATTACAGTTCAAGTGCTTGGTATTTGTTCTGCTTTAGCAATTACGGTTCAACTTTGGCCAGCTATTGTTATGACTTTTTCTGTGATTTTTGTTATGGCATGTAGTAATGTTATTATTTCAATTTTAAGAGACTTAATTCCCAATAGAATCCGGATTGTTGTCTTTTTAGTTGTCATCTCATCACTTGTAGCTCTTGTTGATGAGTTTTTAAAGGCCTATGCATATGATGTAAGCAAGGAGTTATCAATATTTATTGGTTTAATTGTTACAAATTGTATTATTATGGGAAGACTTGAGGCATTTGCACTAGGAAATGGTGTTTGGAAATCATTTTTGGATGGAGTTGGAAATGCATTTGGTTATGGAGCAATTTTAATTGCAGTAGCATTTTTTAGAGAGCTTTTAGGCTCAGGAAATTTAATGGGTTATCAAGTAATTCCAGATTTTATATATGAAATGGGTTATGAAAATAATGGACTTATGTTATTATCTCCAATGGCATTGATAACCGTTGGAATAATTATATGGATTCAAAGATCAAGAAATACAGATTTAATAGAACAGAGATAATACAATATTATGTGGGAACAATACGCTAATCTTTTTGTCAAAAGTATTTTTATTGAAAATATGGTGTTTGCATATTTTCTTGGAATGTGTTCTTATTTAGCTATATCAAAAACTTTAAAAAATGGTATAGGGATGGGACTTGCAGTAATTTTTGTTTTAACTATTACTGTTCCATTGAACTATTTAATAGATACATATTTATTAGCTGATGGTGCATTAATTTGGTTAGGCCCTCAGTATGCAGAATTAAACCTAAGTTTTTTGAGTTTAATTATGTTTATTGCAGTTATAGCATCAATGGTCCAATTAGTTGAAATGATTATTGAAAAATTTTCACCTGCATTATACGGTTCACTCGGAATCTTTTTGCCTCTTATAGCAGTTAACTGTGCAATTTTAGGTGGTTCTCTTTTTATGCAAATCAAAAATTTTTCAGGAGTTTCTGAATCTGCTGTTTATGGTTTTGGATCTGGAATAGGTTGGTTTTTAGCAATTGTTGCAATTGCAGCAATCAGGGAAAAAATAGCATACTCTAATGTTCCAGCTCCTCTTAGAGGCTTAGGAATAACTTTTATTATTACTGGATTAATGGCCTTTGGTTTTATGAGTTTTATGGGAATTAAATTATAATTTTTATGACAATACCTATTACTACATATATAATTATAAGTATAATTGTTTTTTCAATAATAATTTTTCTTTTATTGTCAATGCTTTTAGTAGTGAAAGCAAAATTATTACACTCTGGACCAGTTACTCTTTTAGTTAACGGAAAAAATGAAGTAGAAGTTTCTTCTGGTGGGACTTTGTTATCAACTCTTGGGAATAATAAAATTTTTTTACCATCGGCCTGTGGTGGTGGCGGAACTTGTGTTCAATGTAAATGTGTTGTGAAAAAGGGGGGAGGAGAAATTCTATCTACAGAATCACCATATTTCAGTAGGAAAGAAATTGCAGAAGGGTGGAGACTTGGTTGTCAAGTTAAAGTTAAAGAGAATATGGTTATAGAAATTCCTGAAGAAGTCTTTGGAATTAAAAAATGGGAAGCTACTGTTGTTAGAAATTGGAATGTAGCTTCTTTTATTAAAGAGTTAGTGGTGGAAATTCCTGAAGATATGGGTTATAAAGCAGGAGGTTATATTCAAATTGAAATCCCTGAATGTGAAGTGTATTATAAAGAAATGGATATTAGTGCACATCCTGACGAACATCCAGATGACCCTGAAAAATTTAAACTAGAATGGGATAAGTTTAATCTTTGGGATTTAAAAATGAAAAACTCTGAATCAGTTGAAAGAGCATATTCCATGGCATCCTATCCAGCTGAAGGAAAAGAAATAATGTTAAATGTACGAATTGCTACTCCTCCATGGGATAGGAGTGTAAATGGATGGATGGATGTGAATCCAGGAATAGCATCTTCCTATATGTTTTCTAAAAAACCAGGAGATAAAGTTACTATTTCAGGTCCTTATGGAGAATTTTTTATAAATCATTCTGAAGCAGAAATGTTATATGTTGGTGGAGGTGCAGGAATGGCTCCAATGAGATCTCATTTATATTATTTATTTAGAACTTTGAAGAGTGGAAGGAAGGTAAATTTTTGGTATGGTGGTAGATCTAAAAGAGAATTATTTTATATTGAACATTTTAAAGCTCTAGAAAAAGATTTTCCAAACTTCAAATTTTATATGGCTCTTTCTGAACCTAATAAAGAGGATAATTGGAAAATTAAGGACGGTTTAGATGGTGAAGGTGATGGTTTTGTTGGTTTTGTTCATCAAGCTCTTATTGATAATTATTTAATACATCACGAAGCTCCTGAAGATATTGAAGTATATTTTTGTGGCCCACCACTTATGAATCAAGCTATAGAAAAAATGGCAAATGATTTTGGTGTCCCACCAGAGAATGTAAGATTTGATGATTTTGGAGGATAATATTCTTTCAATTACTTATTGGTAAGTTATAACTAGATTAACTTAACATGAATTCAAATTATGTTGTTAATTTTAAGGGTGTTTAAAAAATCATTTTTATTTATAGCCTGCATAATTATTAGTTGTTCTAATGAAACTAAAATTCATTCTTATTCCGGCCAGGCTTTAGGAACTTCTTTTAAAATATTATATGCATCTGATCAACCATTAAAAAATATAGATGTTTTAACAGATTCTATTTTTACAGAAATAAATAAATCTTTATCAACTTATATTTCTTCTTCGGATATTTCAAAAATAAATGATGATATAGATTCAATTAAAATAGATGCTCATTTTAAAAAAGTTTTTAATAAGTCAAAACTCATTTGGAAATCTACAGACGGATTTTTTGATCCAACAATTGGACTTTTGGTAAAGGCATATGGATTAGGCCCTAAGAACGATAGTAAAATTCCTGTTAATCTAGATAGTATAATGAATCTAACAGGGTTTGGTAAAGTTTCATTGAAAAACAATTTTATTATTAAAGAAAAAAAAGGAATTTATTTAGACTTTAATGCAATAGCAAAAGGATACTGTGTTGATATAATTTCAAATATGTTAAACAATAGAAATATTAATAATCATTTAGTTGAAATTGGAGGAGAAATGGTAGCTAGCGGAAAAAATTTAGTAACTAATAATTATTGGAGAGTAGGAATTACTGACCCTTTAAATCCCTCTTCTAATAATTATATTAAAAAGATACAATTAAAAAATTCAGCGCTTGCCAGTTCAGGTAATTATAGAAAATATATAATTGATAATCAAACTGGAAAAAAAATAGTACATACCATTAATCCAAAAAATGGAAATGCTTTTAATACTAATGTTTTAGGAGTTTCAGTCATTGCAGAAGACTGTATTACTGCTGATGCATATGCTACTTCATTCATGGCAATGCCAATAGAAAAATCAATTAAAATGATTTCTCTATTAAATAATATTGAGGTAATGATTATTTACAATAAAGAAAAAAGTGAAGTTGAGATTTTTTCTACAGATGGATTTGATAGACTTATTTTAAACTAATTTTTTACAAATTGGGATTATTTCGTTTTTGACTATACTATATTTTTTAATTTCTTCGTCTCTGAATTCATTAGCATAATTATTTTTTTCAACATGAAAACCAACTTTTTTAAGTCGATCAAAGTAATCTAAACCATACAATCTAACATGATCATATTGACCAAATTTTTTAATTCTCTCATTTTTATCTTTAATTCCTGGATCTTCAAATGTTCTTTTAATATTTAAATCAATTGGAACTTGCAATATCGCTATTCCATTTTTATTTAAAACTCTATAAAGCTCATGCATTGCTTTTTTATCATCATCTATATGTTCCAAAACATGATTGCAAAGTATAAAATCAAAAAAATTATCTTCAAAAGGCATCTTACATATATCACCTTTTATATCAGCTAAAGGGGAATTTAAATCAAATGTTATATAATTTTCATTTTTTATGGATTTAAAAATTTTATAAAAGGCTTGTTCAGGAGCTATATGCAAAACTTTAATTTTTGCATTAAAAAACTCTGTTTTGTTTTTTAAATAAAGCCATAATAATCTATGTCTTTCTAAAGACAATGTTCCGGGACTAAGTGCATTTGGCCTTTGATTTTTATAACCATACGCTAAAAATTTTCTGTAGGATTTATTATTAATAGGATCATAGAATTTATTTCCTCTATAGTACAAATCTAATAATGGTCTAAAAAAATTACTCCAAAAAATTAATTGAGGACGGGGTACTTTATTAATTATAAACTTTATCAGCCAATCCATTTTTTAAGATTTAAATTGATTTTCTTCTATACTTTTAATTCCTAAGGAATCATATATATAATCAAAGGTTGATAGTAAATTAGGCTTTTCATTAATTATTGCAACATTATGTTCAAAATGTACACTAGGCAAGTTATCTGCTGTTAAAATTGTCCACCCATCATTTAATTGATTTATTCTTGCAGTTCCCATATTAATCATGGGTTCAATAGCAACGACCATTCCATTTTTGAATTTTTTTCCTGTTCCTCTTCTACCATAATTTGGCATTTCAGGTTTTTCATGCATGCTTTTTCCTAGGCCATGCCCAACAAGCTCTTTAACTACTCCATAACCGTTGGATTCATTATGTTTTTGAATTACATAGCCAACATCCCCAACTCTATTATCTTGTTTAAATTCTTTGACTCCTAGGTAAAGAGATTCTTTTGCAGTTTTTAATAATCTTTTAATTTCTTTTTTTACTTCTCCGACTTCAAAAGTATAAGCATGATCTCCATAGTATCCATTCTTTAGAACTCCACAATCAATGGATAAGATATCACCATCTTTAATTTCATCTTTATTTGGAATTCCATGAACTACTTGAGAGTTTGGACTTATACACAATGTATTAGGAAAATCATATAAACCTAAAAATCCTGGTTCTGCATTGTGGTCTCTTATAAATGATTCTGCTAAAGAATCTAGATAAAGTGTATTAATTCCAGGTTTAATTTCTTTAGCTAACATTCCTAAAGTTTTTGAAACTAATAAGGCACTTTCTCTAATTAATTCTATTTCTTCGGATGATTTAATTAAACTCATTTTTTAAAAATCAGCGTAAATATTTTTATATTCTTGTCCACTCAAAATTTTAAAAATGTCTTTTTCTAAAGTTTCAACAGGGAACTCGACAATTCTGTTAATTTCTTTTCCATTTTTTTTGAAGATATATGTTGGAACATTAAAAATTTCTAATCCCTTTTCATAATTCTGAGGCGTAGTTTTTTGTTCACTCATTCCAATTAATTGAATTTTTTCATTATCAGCTTTTATATAATCATAAAGTTTAAAAAATCCTGGTATATCTTTTTGACTTTCTTCACACCAGGTGCCCATGAAAACTGTAATTTCAAAATTTTTGATTAGTGGTTTAATTTTTTCAGCGGTTGATTCATCAAGGTTATAATTTTTATAATTTTCATCAAACCAAAGTACGTATGGATTTTTTTGTAACTCATTTCTGTCAAAGTATCCAATAATGTTTACCTCTTCTTCTTTATTTTCTATGACTTTGTCTGTTTGTTTTTTGGAATCAGAATTCTTTGTTTTACAAGAAAAAAGCAAAAAAATGCTTAAAAAAATAATTGTTTTTTTCATATCAGTTTATTAAAGATTTTCCAGTCATTAGTTTAGGTTTATTTATATTCATTAAATCTAGAATTGTTGGAGCTATATCTGCTAAAATACCATCAGATACGTTTTTAATTTTATGATCAACAATAATTATAGGCACCATATTTTTTGTATGTGCTGTGTTAGGTGATCCATCAGAATTTTTCATTTTATCACAATTACCATGATCAGCAATAACTATGATTGAAAATTCTTTTTCCAATGCACATTCAATAATTTCAGATGAACATTTATCAACAGTTTCACATGCTTTAATTGCTGCTTCAAGGTTACCTGTATGTCCTACCATATCTGGATTAGCAAAGTTTAAACATATAAAATCTGTACAATTTTTTTTTATTTCCTCTATAATAGAATCTTTAACTTTGTGGGCACTCATTTCAGGTTTTATATCATAAGTTGGAACTTTCGGGGAAGGACATAAAACTCTCAATTCATTTTTAAAGGGTTTTTCTCTTCCTCCATTAAAGAAAAATGTTACATGAGGATATTTTTCTGTTTCAGCAATCCTAATTTGCGTTTTACCATTTTTTGCTATAACCTCCCCTAAAGTATCTATTATATTTTCTGAGTCATATATAGTTTCAATTCCTTTAAATGTCTCATCATAGTTAGTCATTGTTAAAAAATTTATATTTAATTTTTTCATTTCTAAATCAGAAAAATTTTCTTGGGTTAACGCTTTAGTTAATTGCCGCCCTCTATCTGTTCTAAAATTGAAAAAAATAAGATAATCTCCTTCTTCAACATTTCCAATGGGTTTTCCTTCATTATCTACTTTTACAATTGGTTCAATAAATTCGTCAGTCACACCGCTGTTATAAGATTCTTGAATAGAATCTAATATATTGTGAGACTTTTTACCAATTCCTTTTGTTAAAAGATCATATGATTTTTTAGTTCTTTCCCATCTATTGTCTCTATCCATAGAAAAATAACGACCTATAACAGTTGCTATTTTTGCTCCAGAAGAAATAATTTTATTATTTAATCTATTGATAAAATTTATACCTGATTTAGGATCTACATCTCTACCATCAGTAAATGCATGTATGAAAATATTATCAATTTTCTTTTCTTTACAAGCATCAAGTATTCCTTCTAAATGATTAATATGAGAATGGACTCCACCATCAGACAATAAACCTATTAAATGTAATTTTTTATTTATTTTTTTTACGTTTTCCAAGCAAGTTTTCAAATTATGCTGATTTTGAAAAGTTTTTTCCTTAATATCACGATTAATTTTTGATAATTCTTGATAAACTATTCTTCCTGCTCCTAAATTGATATGTCCCACTTCACTATTTCCCATTTGGCCACTAGGGAGTCCAACACTTTCACCGAATGTAGTAAGTTTTGCAGATGCATAATTATTATATAATGAATCAATAAATGGTGTTTTAGCTATGTCAATTGCAGATACTTTAGGATCTTTAGCTATACCCCAGCCATCAAGGATCATTAAAATAACTTTTTTCGAAATTTTCAAAATTTGAAAGCCTTTATAATTTTAGACAAATATAATTATAATCGAAGGAACTAGTTATTTTAAATCTTTATTTATATCTAAAATGTATTCTTTTTTATATTTTTCTATAAAATTGTCAGTGAAATATTCAGATCCCTTAATTTCTTCTTTTTTAATAACTTTTTTAAGATCTGATTTTAAAAATAATGAAAGCATTTTTTTTGAAATAGGCGCATAACTGTAGTGCCATGGTTCATACTCAAATCCCTTTCTATTAGGGTCGTTGTTATATGTTATATAAAATCCAAATTTTTCAGAATTTATATTAAGCCAATTTTTAACTTTAAAGAAAATACCATCTTTTTCAAATTTTTTTGATATCAAAACATCCTCTTCATCTGGATAATTACTATCAATAATATCAATTTCTGTTCCCCAGTGATGTCTTGAGGTTCCAGGAATAGTAGAAAACCTAATTATTTCATAAACTGCTTGACTAGGTTTCAATTTAAATTCAGTAGTAAATTTTTTAAATTTTGTATTCCAGATATGTTTTTGACGATTATATCCTCTATGAGCTGAAGCAATTTTGAGATCTACACCATCATTTTTTGCAGCGATTTGCATTTTATTAAAGGCATTAAAAGTGTTTTTTTCAAGCTTAATTGTATCTCCAACTAAATTGGGATTTTTTATTCCTTGAAGTATATCTAAATTCATACTATTTTGAGAAAAATTAATATTACAAAATATTAAAAATAGCAATAAGTTTATGTTTAAATTCATTGTAATTCTTTATATAAAAAATAATGTAATCCAATCCCTTTAATTTCATAGCGAAAACCTAAATCAATATAATTTAAATTTAAATAAAAATTGACAGCCTTTACTCTTGCATTCATCCAAATATTTTGAATCTTTAAAATTTTACAATGTTTTTCAGCTTCTTTTAAAATTTTTTCTCCAATTCCTTTATTTTGAAAATCTTCTAAAACACACATTCCTCTGAATTGGTAACAATTTGTTAAATTTTTATGGATTGATTTTTTTTTAATAACTGAAACACCTCCAATTATTTTATTGTTTATATAGGCGCCAATATGAAAGGAGCTGTCTAAATTGTCACCTTCATACTTACAATAATTGTAACTAGCATTATTTCTCAATATTTTACTTCTTATTGGTAGTAAATTGCTTGAATTAACTTTCTTTAAGATAATATCCATAAATTATAAATTTAATAATATAATTTTTTAATTAATGCAATCATAATATAAATAACCCATTAATATTATATTTGTATTAATGCGGGAGTAGCTCAGTTGGTAGAGCGTCAGCCTTCCAAGCTGAATGTCGCCGGTTCGAACCCGGTCTTCCGCTCAATTAATATTTTGAGTTAATGAAGTATACAATAAATTTTTTTCTTCTTTTTTTTATATGGAATTTTTCATTTTCACAGTCAGATTATAGAACCTGGATTAGGGGAAAAGTATTATATAGGGATAGTAATGTGATTTCAGCTAATGTAATTAATAATACCTCTCAAGAGGCAACAATTACTAATGAGGATGGAGAATTTGAAATTAAAGTAAAACTTAATGACAGGTTGGTTTTTTCTTCTGTTCAATATCAAATAAGATCTATGGTTATAACTAAAGATATTTTGCAAAAAAGTAGAATAGTAATTGATGTAAATGAGAAAGTGACAGAACTAGATGAAGTAGTTGTGAGCCCTGAAAATACAGAGAAATTCCTAGATTTAAAAGAAGAGGAATTTAAGAGAATTGACTATAGTTTTGATAAATCAACTAGAATTGAGAATCAAATCTTACAATCAGGCAGGTTTAATAATGGAATTAACTTTATTAATTTATATAAGACTATTGCTAAATCAAGCTCTAAAGATGATATATCAGAGGATTCTAACAATTTTTCTTATAAACCAAGTAATCTGCTTAGAGAAGTTTATGATGATGCTTTTTTTATTTTTAATTTAGGAATTCCAAAAGAAAAAATTGCTGAATTTTTATTGTTTTGTGACGAAAAGTTTCCTTCAAAATTCTTATTCAAAAAAAGTAATGAATTTCAATTAATTGATTTTTTAGTTAAGCAAAGTGATAAATATAGAAAGATACTTAAAAGAGGTTAAAATAATTTTTAGTTTTCTCCTTTTAGGAACTCAAATTATTTTTTCTCAAACCAATCAATATTATAAATCGTTTAAAGGAGAAGTAGTTAGCGATTCTTTGAATTTAAGTGGAATTCATATAATAAACAAAACTAGTGGTGCAAAATCAATTACAAATGAGAATGGATTATTCTCAATTGGTGTAAAAAAAAATGATACTATTATAATATCATCAATTCAGATTAAACCTCATGTAATTGTAGTAAATCCAAAAATTTTTAATCAAGATTTAATAAAGGTTTATGTTGAACCTTTTGTTAATGAGTTAGATAATGTTGAAGTAAAGCCACATAATTTAAGTGGTAACATGTTAAATGACATGTTAGATTCTGGCATTAAAGATCCAATAAATTTTGATGATGTTGGAATACCTGGATTTAAAGGAAAAGGAAAAGAGAAGATAGTTTCTGCTAAAAGTCTTATTTTGAGTACACTTTTACTTCCTCTTACAGGAGGACTTGATATAGAGGCTGTTTACAAACATCTGTCAGGGTATTATAAAAGACTAAAAAAGAAGAGGTTATTAGATAAACAATACGCTTCCGTTGTTAGTATTATGGAGTTTTATGGTCTAATTTTTTTTATTAATAATTTTGAATTAGAAGAAGACGAAGTTTATGAGTTTGTCTTGGGAGCTTTAGAAAATAGTAATATTGAAAAAGATTTCAGAACTTCAGATCATAGTTTAGTTTTAGAATCATTTGAAAAATTTCATAAATCTATTATAGATGAAAAAAATTAGCTTACTTATCCTTTTATTTATTATTTATGGATTTGGCCATAAGTATTATGTAAGTACAAGTTTATATGATTTTAAAGAGGATTTGGGTTCTTTACAAATTACAATTAGAGTATTTAAAGATGATTTTACTGAAATTATTAAAAAAAAATATCAAATCGATCTGTCTTTGAATAAAGATTTAAATTCCAATGAAATTAAATCAAAAATTAGTGATTACTTATTATCAAATCTTGGTATTTATCTTGACAATAATAAGCATGAGATATTTTATTTAGGATCTGAAGAAAAAAATGAAATGCTAATATTTTATTTGGAATTAGAAAGTATTCCTTCATTTAAATCGATTGAATTAAAAAACACAATTCTTTTTGATTTATTTGAAAAACAACAAAATATTATACATTTAAAAAAAGGTCTTAATAAAAGGAGTTTTATTCTTAGAAAAGATGCTCCAAATGTATCATTTGAGTTCTAAACTTTTTAACTAAATTTAACATTCAAAATATATAAATATGAAAATTAAAAATATTCGGTTAATCGTAATTTCAATTATGATTTCATTTTTTGGATTTTCACAAGAAAATTCATCAGAGACTAAGCAGAAAGGACATTTAAACTTAAACAAGTTTAGGCAAATGTATCAAGAGTTTTCTTCTCCTAATATGTTTAGAACTGCTGCAGGGGCACCAGGTCCAGCTTATTATCAGCAACAAGCTGATTATAAAATGGATATCGAATTAGATGATAGAAACAAAAGAATTTCTGGTAGTGAAACAATTACTTACACAAATAATTCTCCAGATAATTTGGAATATTTATGGGTGCAATTAGATCAAAATGTTAGAAAAAAAGATTCTCCTTCGTTAGAGAGGGATGGGAGTGGAGTACGTCCATTTTATCCTCCTTCCGGATTTACAAATGAATTTTTGACAGATCCTTTTGATGGAGGATTTAATGTTGAATATGTTAAAGATGAGGATGGGAAAACACTTTCTTATTTTATTAATCAAACTATGATGAGGGTTGATTTACCTAAAGTTTTAAAGAGTGGAGAAATGTTTTCTTTTTCAATGAAATGGTGGTACAATATTCAAGACCATGTTAATCAAGATGGTAGATCAGGGTATGAAACTTTTGAAAGTGATGGAAATAGATCTTATATCATTGCCCAATTTTTCCCAAGAATGGCTGTTTACAATGAAATAGAAGGATGGCAAAACTATCAATTTTGGGGAAATGGAGAATTTGCATTGCCATTTGGAAATTATGAAGTAAAAATAACTGTTCCTGCTGACCATATATTAGATGCTACAGGTGAATTGCAAAATAGAAAAGAAGTTTTTTCAAAAGATATGTTAAAAAGATATAATAAAGCAAAAAAATCTTATGATAAACCTATAATGATTGTAACTCAATCTGAAGCAGAAGAGACAGAAAAGAGTTTTTCTAATAATAAAAAAACATGGCATTTTAAAGCGCAAAATGTAAGAGATTTTGCTTTTGCAACATCTAGAAAGTTTATTTGGGATATGATGGCTGTTAAAATTGGTAATAGAGATGTTATGGCCGTATCATTATATCCTAAAGAAGGAAATCCATTATGGGAAGACTATTCTACAATAGCAGTTGCAGAAACCTTAAAAACCTATTCAGATTATACTTTTGATTACCCGTATCATAAAGCTATTTCTGTGCATGCAAAACAAATAGGGATGGAATACCCAATGATATGTTTCAATTTTGGAAGACCTAATATAGATGGCTCTTATTCAGATGATGTTAAGTTTGGAATGATTGGTGTTATAATTCATGAAGTTGGTCACAATTTTTTCCCTATGATTGTCAATAATGATGAACGTCAATGGGCTTGGATGGATGAAGGAATTAATACGTTTGTTCAGTATTTAACTGAGCAGAAACTTGGGAAAGATTATCCGGAAATTATTTATCCCAATGAGAATTATCCTTCTGACAGAGGTCCTGCTGAATTAATAACAAATTATATGAGTGTTGACCAGAATTTTTTAGCTCCAATTATGACTAACCCTGAAAATGTTTATAGTCTAGGGCCTAATGCATATGGGAAACCTGCAACAGCATTAAATATTCTTAGAGAAACCATAATGGGTAAAGAACTTTTTGATCACGCTTTTAAAACATATTCTAAAAGATGGATGTTTAAACATCCTACACCAGAAGATTTTTTTAGAACTATGGAAGATGCTTCTGCTGTTGATTTAGATTGGTTTTGGAGAGGTTGGTTTTATACAACAGATTATGTTGATATAGGAATTAAAGAAGTTAAACAATATTATGTTTCACCTGGACCAGGAAAAGAAATGAGAAAAATAATGGAAGAGCGAGGTATCCCAATGAATAGATTAAGACCAATGATTTATTTTGAAGATTTTGAAAATGATACGGAAAATTTAAAGGATGGAAACCCTCTAGAAAACTCAAAACTATTAAATAATTATCTCAATGAAAATTATAGTGAGGAAGAAATTTCTAATTTAAAAGTTCCTAAATATTTTTATGAAGTGATTTTCGACAAACCAGGTGGACTTGTAATGCCTATCATTGTTGAATATGAATATGAAGATGGAACTAAAGAAAAAATTAAATATCCTGTTCAAGTATGGAGAAAAAATGATAATGAGGTTAGTAAGCTTATTAAATCTAATAAGAAAATAATAAATATAACATTAGATCCTGACCTTGAAACTGCAGATATTGATACATCTAATAATTCATGGCCTAAAAAACAAGAAGATTCAGATTTTGATAAATTTAAAAAGAGAATAAAAGGTTAAAAATTAAAATTTAATGTAAGATTATAAAATGTCTTTTTTCTATATTTAACTTAAATAACAATTATGCTTTTATTTATTAGCGGTCCCGAAATTTTATTTATTGGACTTATTATTTTACTTGTTTTTGGAGCAGATAAAATTCCTGAGCTTTCTAAAGGACTTGGAAAAGGGATTCGTGCAGTTAGAGATGCAACAGATGAAGTAAAAAGTGAAATTAATAAAAGTGCAAAATCAAAAGGGATAGACACGAAATCTTTAAAAAAGGATATTGATAATGTAAAAGAAAAAATTGAAGATTTAGGAGGCTCTATAAAAAGAAACCTTTAAATTTTTCTACAGATAGATAACCCATCTCTAATTGGAAGAATAATGGAGTCTAATCTTTTATCTTTTTTTACTAATTGATTAAATTCTATTAATTTTTCAGTTATTAAATCTTTATGATTAGTATTTAAAACTTTTCCGCTCCATAGAACATTATCACAAATAAGTACACCTCCAGAAACAATTTTATCTATAATTAAATCAAAATATTCGTTATAATTTTCTTTGTCTGCATCTAAATAAACAAAATCAAAACATTCATTAATTTTTGGAATGATTTCTATAGCATTCCCAATATGTTGGTGAATTTGATTTCCAAACCCTGATTTCTTAAAATATTTATTTTGAATTTCCTTAAGTTCTTCATTTATATCAATGGTATGAATTATACCATTTTTGTCTAATCCTTCTGCAATACATAAAGCAGAATACCCTGTATAGGTTCCAATTTCTAATACATTTTTTGGTCTTATAATTTTTGAAATAATAGATAAAACTCTCCCTTGATAACTGCTACATAACATTCTAGGATTAAGAATTTTTAGATTAGTTTCTTTATTTAATTCTTTTAATAAAGTAGGCTCTTGCTGTGAATTAAGCTCCACATAATTTAAAATGTCTTTATTTATAAACTCATTCATTTCTTTGGCTTAGCATACTTAAATCTATTTAAAAGAGTAGGTAGGGCATACCCATCTAATCCATTTATAGCAACCGTTTCAGCTTTATCTAATTGTAAATATCCATCATCATTTAGAATATTTTTTTCAAAATAAATATCATTTATTTCGGCTACTATTAATATTGTTTCATTCTCTTTGATTTCATATTTATTTAAATACTTACATCCTAATTTAATTTTTGAACTTTTAACATAAGGAGCAGGAAAATTATTCAAATATTCAGTCTCAAATTTAGTTACATCAAATTCTGAAATTTTATATGGATATCTTGCAGAAGTATGATGAGCTTCTTCAATATCATCTACATGAATATGATTGACGGTAAAATAATGATTAGATATTATATTTCTATAAGTATCTCTTGGAACAATTGTTGGACGAACAATAAAACTTAATAAAGAAGGATCACTTCCTAAATGAGTGATAGAACTGAAAACAGCTAAATTCAGTATTCCCTCATTAGATGAAGTTCCAATTAAATTAGCAGACTTATATCCAGTACAACTATTAATAAGGTTAAGTCTAAAAATTCTTTCCATTGCATTTATTTCAGACTTTGAAAAATGTTCCATAAATTGTGATGAAATAAGTGTCAAAAATATGAAAATTTTATCTCTTGTTTTTATTTCTACACTAGTTTTAAGTTGTGGCAATAATCCATCAAAAAAAGTTTCATCAAAACCAAATGTTGTTCTTATAATGGCAGATGACATTGGATTTGAAGCACTTGGAATTAATGGTACAGATGATTATAACACACCTGTTATAGATTCTCTAGCTAGAAATGGTATTAATTTTACCAATGCTTATTCTCAACCACTTTGCACTCCAACAAGAGTTAAAATTATGACTGGGAAACCAAACTATATTAATTATGAATACTTTACATATTTAAACCCTAATCAAAAAACATTTGGAAATTTATTTCAGGAAAATGGTTATAAGACAACTGTCGTTGGTAAGTGGCAGTTAAATGGAGTTCAATATGATTTAGAAAACAATCAGGACTTAAATAGACCATATCATTTTGGTTTTGATGAATATTGTTTATGGTGGTTAAGAGAAAGAGGTGATAGATTTGCAAATCCTAATATTGTACAAAATGGAAAAAAACTAGAAAAAAACATTGATGACTATGGCCCAGATGTATTCTCAGATTTTATAGTTGATTTTATAGAAAAAAACAAAGATGATCCTTTCTTTGTTTATTATCCAATGGCTTTAGTTCATGACCCTTTTCGTCCGACTCCAGATTCTAAGGATTGGAATGACTTGGACAAAAGAAATGTTGGAAATAATTCAAAATATTTTTCAGATATGGTAACATATATGGATAAGGTTGTTGGTAAAATTACAAATGCTTTAAAGAAAAATAATTTAGATAAAAATACCATTTTGATTTTTTTAGGTGATAATGGAACTGATTCAAAAGTTGTAACATTAAATAATGGAAACGAAATAAAAGGTTCAAAAGGAGGCACAGTTAAACATGCTTCAAATGTTCCAATGATTGTGAATTGGAATAAGCATAATAAGGATTCTAGAACGAGTGATGCATTAATAGATTTTACAGATTTTTATGCAACATTTGAAGATATTCTTGATATTGAAAATCCAGATTCCTATGGAAAAAGTCTTTTACCTCTCATTTTAAATGATAGTTATAAGCAAAGGGATATTTTGATAACATATTATAATCCAATGTGGGGTACACGTGCACTGGATAGAGCTGTTTATGCACAGAATAAGACTTATAAATTATATAAGAGTGGTAAATTTTTCAAATATTCAGAAGATATATTTGAAGAAAACCCCATTTTATTAAGTAATTTTGCTGAAAAAGAAAATGAAATCTATAATTCTTTAAAAAAATCATTGGATTCAATTCCAGATTTACCCAAAGAAAATCACAATGGTTGGAAAGAAAGAGGTAAACAAGTTAAACAAAGCAATAAATTTAATTCATTATGGCAGCTAAATATAAAATAGCAATTACTTTTTTAGTACTGGGAATTTTATGTTTTCTTTCATTTGGACTAATTGGAAGTGAAGTAGATGAAAATGGTATTCTTAGAGAACCCTTCTTCTTAATTCCAATCGGATGGCTGTTCTTATTTTTAGGACTCTTTAGTTTTTTATGGATATTATATAAAAAAAAATAAGCCCCAATTTTGGAGCTTATTTCTTCTTTTATGATTTAATAATTTTTTTATCCTTTTCTATCACCGTTTCCTTTATTCCTGTTCCCCTTGCAGTACTGCCAAAGAAGCTTAAGATCTTCAATTGATGAAATATCTTTTTTAATAACTTTTTTGTCTTTGTCAAGCATCAAAATTTGAACTGGTAAATTTAGACGAGGTTTATTTTCTCTAGTCTTACCATTTTTTTCAAAATATGCTTTCATTTGAGTATGGATTTCTTTTCTGTCATTGCCAGAAATTACTGAACCATCAGCCATTGTGTAAGAAATCGGATAAACAAATTTAAAACAAGGACCTCTTTTTTTGTTTTTATCATCTTTGCCTTTTCCAAAGTCATCTTTATTTCCTCTAGTAGATTCTAATATTCTTCCATTTGTTGTAAAATACTGATTGTCATCTCTTTCATAATCTAATTCAAAATCAAAAAAGTCCCAACTTTTCATTTCAATCTCATAGCCTAATTCTGGGGCTAAATCTGCAAAACGAATAAGATCATTAGGCATCTTAAAACCTAAACTAGCAATAGCAGATTTTGGAAGGTCATTTTTTGTAACAGAAATTCTGTTTTCAGCATTAATAATTGCTTCGATTAATTCATCATCAGACATTTCTCCTGAATTTTCACAAGAAGCAAACATTAAAGGAAATATCAGAGCAAATAAAAATATTTTTTTCATAACTATAAATTTTACTTTTTAATATTTAGACTAATCATTAGTCTAAAAGGTTTAACTACATTGCTTTAAATCAAAACATGTGCCAAACAAAAACAAATTTATAAAATTTTATTTAAATCGTTATATTTTTTCTATCTAGTTATCTTAAGAAAAAATAATCTAATCTAAACAGTATTTATTATATTGCATCCCATGTTAAAAAAATCCATAGTAATCTTCTTACTATTTTTTGTATTATCTAATTATTCACAAGAAGAAAATCTTGTTGATGAAGATTTTCCTATTCTTCCTATTTGTAATTTAATTCCTGAGAATTTACAGAAAAAATGTTTTGAAGAATCCATCCAAGAGCATATTGAAAAGTACTTTATTTATCCTAAAACAGCTCTTGATTTAAGACTTCAATCAGTTGTAAATGTCTTTTTTGAAATCAATGAAAATGGAGAAGTCAATAATATAACTGCTAAATCAAATCTAGTTGGTGTTAAGTTTGATAGTGAAGAAGCCTTATTAGCTGCTAATCAATTATTTGAAAATGCTGCTCAGGACATTGTTAAAAAACTTCCTAAAATGATACCTGGCAAAGTAAATGGGGAACCAAGCTCTTTTCCTTTTAAGCTTCCAATTACCTATAGAATGCCTTCTGATTCTGATCAATCAAATGAAGTTTTTCTATTGGATAGTGTAGAATGGGCTCCTTTATTTCCCGGATGTGAAGACATGAATTCAGATGATTCTAAAACATGTTTTAAAGAAAAGGTAGATAAACATTTTAAAAAATATTTAAAATTTCCTAAAAAAGCTAAAGATATTGTAGCAGCGGAATCAATAGTTTTTGTTGAAATTATTGTTGAAAATGATGGTAAGATTTATGATATTACTATTTTAGGCCCTGATGTCTTTAGAAAAGAGACAGAAAGGGTTATAAAAAAACTTCCTTCAATGGAGCCTGGATTAAATAATGATTTACCAATTGCTGTTTCTTATACAATTCCTGTAATATTTAAACCTAATTAAAAAATGAAAAAAGTTAAAAATCATTCCGGTTGGATTAAATCTTTATTATCCTTTTTTCTGCTAGTTGTTCCTCAATTTTTTGGAGGAATAGTTTTGTTATTACTTGGATATGATTTATCAAAAATTAACAATGCAAATATTAACTTAAATACCATGATCACCCTGGAATATTCTATGATTATTAGTATGGGAATTATGTTATGGATTTTTATGAAATTTATTGATAAGCAACCATTAATTGAAATTGGTTTACAGACTAAAGGAAGGTTAAAAGAATTCAATTATGGATTAATAATGGGTTTAGTAATTATGGCTTTTGCATATGTTTCCCTTTCTTTAATTGGTGAAATAGTTTTTGAAAATTATACTTTTAATTTACAAAAGATTTTTTTATCAATTATTTTATTTGTTGGAGTTTCTGTTTTTGAAGAAGTTATTTTCAGAGGATATATGCTTAAAAATTTATTAGAATCTTTTAATCCTTATGTAGCATTATTTATATCCTCTATTTTCTTTTCTTTAATTCATGGATCTAATCCAAATGTAACTACTCTTGGTTTGTGTAATATATTTCTAGCAGGATTCTTTTTAGGAGCATCTTATATTTTTACAAAAAATCTATGGTTTCCAATTGCGTTACATTTCAGCTGGAATTTCTTTCAATCTATGTTTGGATTCAAAGTTAGTGGACTTGATTCTTATTCTATAATTGAGTTTACAATTCCTGAAAATAATATGTTAAATGGAGGTGAATTTGGATTTGAAAGCTCATTTCTTTCCATTATAATATTGATTATTGGTACTTTTATTATTTGGAATTATTTTAAGAAAAATAATTTAGAAAAATCATAGATTTGATATATTAAAGGGTCATTAACTCAGTTGGTTCAGAGTGTTACCTTGACAGGGTAGAAGTCACTGGTTCGAATCCAGTATGACCCACA
>ERZ1049444.111-NODE-111-length-87569-cov-46.390909_pt1 | contig 87569 bp, 73 predicted proteins | sample MGYA00383101_ERZ1049444 | MGnify/ENA primary metagenome ERZ1049444 (study PRJEB29581, sample SAMEA5548371) | metagenome | biome: marine; feature: coastal; material: water | depth 50 m | study: Short-term variability in the microbial, nano- and picoplankton... | reverse complement strand
GTCTGATTCTCGAAGCCACAAATTCCTGGGCGATGGTTTTTCAAGTCACTGCGGGTGTGACGCTCTTTGGTATGGTCTTTTATCTGATATTCGCCTCAGGCGAAAAGCAGTTCGACTAATCTCGAATTGCCCGCAGCGCACAGGGAAGACCAGAAGCTGTTCAATGCAGCAGCACCCGCTTCAGGGTCCTGTAACATTCACCAGTAGCCAACGTCTTTTAACAAGGCAACTTCGGCACCGGTTCGTTTCGCCGAATCTTGCTACATCGCTATTTCCTCAATATATGTTAGATTCGTCTGCATACACCTACGATCATAGAGAGCCTTAGCACTATGAGCATTTCCGTTGCAAAATATTCGTTAATCGCTGTCCTGATTCTGTTCGTGCAACATGTTGAAGCGCAGGTGAAAGCATCATCAAATCTGTTAGATCACCTCGTGTCCTTCGGTGAAACGTCTTCGGTAACCGGTAGAGAAGCGCAATCATCGGCATATATCGAATCGTTGTTTAATGATGGTGAGTTAACAAAAGACAAGTTGGGCAATCTCATTTTGACAATTGGCTCCGGCCAGCCAAAAAGACTGATTGCAGCGCCACTGGATGAGCCGGGTTACGTTATTAGTAAAATTCAGGAAGATGGCTACCTACGCATCGCGATAGTTGGAAGTGGACACGAGGGAAATCTTTTTCATCAATTTCTGGAAGGCCATGAGGTCGTTATCATTACCGCTGAAGGTCCAGTCATTGGCGTGGCGACTGTTCCTTCCGCGCACTTTGAAAGGGTACGTAAAACACCTCAACGCTCAAAGGGTCCGTTGAGTTGGCAAGAGGTTTATCTTGATGTTGGCGTATCTAACGCCCAAGCGGTTGCGCTGAAGGGCATACAACTTTTAGATCCGGTGACACTGAACAAGAAAGTGAGTGTGATTGACAATAAGTATATCGCCGCACCTGCGATGAAGTCGAAAGCCGCCGCGATCGCTTTGGCGCAAGTGGCGAAAAGTATAGCGCCGGGCGATATCAGCGGTTCGCTGGTCATTACCTGGCATACCTTGCAACTGATTAATCAACAAGGCTGGAAGGCGGTCGCAAACAGGTTTGGAGAGTTTGAAGAAATCAGTCTTTTTAAGCCGGAGCTTGCGATTGATTCTGTAGCCAATGCACCAACCGGTACCAGTGCAAAATTGATCGATGAATTCAATGTCAGTGAAATTGGTTTGCCAGGTGCTTATGCCAGTACCCCGGTTGAAATGGTGGCGCTTCAGGATATTGAAAATTTGATCGATTATTGGACGGTGTTTGCAGGCGCGAAACCCGAGTCTGGAGCGCTTCCTAAATTCGAACCTAAACCTAAACCAGACAATACGGCCTCGCATGCTTTTCCCGAGTTAGCGGCGCTGACCGCGGAACTGGTAGCGACTTATGGTGTGAGTGGTGCAGAGGAGAATGTCAGAAAGCTCATTCTTCAGAAGTTGCCACCCTGGGCCAGTCCAGAGGTGGATGAGAAAGGCAACGTGCTACTGCATTTGGGCCAGGGTAACGATCATATCGTGTTCGTTGCTCACATGGATGAAACGGGATATGTCGTTGACGATATTAAAGATAATGGCGCATTGGTACTGAAGATGCGCGGCGGTATGCTCCAATGGGTATGGGAAGCACAGCCTGCGATTGTTCACGGCAGTAATGGAATGATTCATGGGGTGTTTGAACCTAGAGTAGATTACTTAACGGCAGATGGCAGAGATACGAGCGCTCCGCTGACCGTTTTCGCCGGGTTCGAATCCAAAAGAGAAGCTGAAGACGCAGGAATTCTAATTGGGGTCACTACGGTGACGATGCCGAAGGAAATGATCCGTCTAAGTGAAAATAGAGTGACAGCGCGTGGATTTGACGACAGGGTTGGCAGTGCAGCGTTGCTGTTGAGTCTTGAAAACATGAATCCTGCTGCTTTGACCAAAAGGGTGACTTACGTCTGGTCAGTAGAAGAAGAAATTGGCCTGCATGGGGCTACCTTTGCTGCAGAAAGTCTTAAAGATGCAACGGTTGTATATCCTATTGACACGTACGTATCCTCTGACGACCCTTATCAGGATGAGTACCTTGCCCATTGTCCCCTGGGGGAAGGGGCGGTAATTCGCGTACTTGAAAGCATCAATTTTATTAGCCGTGAAAATTTGACAGCGATGCGGCTGTTAGCCAAGGAAAACCAAATTGAGGTTCAGTATGGTATGACGGCAGGAGGAACGGATGGCCAGGCTTTTCTAGCCTATGGCATACCCTCTGTGCCACTTTCTTGGCCAGGACGTTACTCTCATTCCCCGGTCGAGATCATGGACTTCCGCGATATGGAAAATTTAGTTCGATTGATTCAGGCGGTCGTCAAAAACTGAGAAATCGCTCCTTGCTTACTTGTTCAGAAAGTTCAGCGGCAGACCAGCGCAGTGCCAGGGTATTGATACAAGACTCCCAGTGCTGGAAAGTGTGATGTAGGCGGTTTTGAGATCCTCTCCCCCGAAACAGATGTTAGTGGTTAGTATGTCTGGCATTTCGATCAGTTGGGCCCGTTCACCGTCGGGTGAGTGAACGGTTATTCCTCCTGTAATGAGCGTGGCAACACAGATGTTACCCTCTGCATCAACAGCCAGTGAGTCAAACATGTGGTAGTCAGGTATCTGAGCCAGCATGCGCCTGGCGCCGTCGATCACGCCGGGTTCGGAGATATCGAAACTCCAGAGTCTGCCCGTGGGCGTTTCAGCAACATAGAGTTGGTCTTCAGCGGGTGATAAGCCGATGCCATTAGGGGCTTCCATAGGGAAGATGACTTCCCTGATGTGTTGACCGTCGATGGTGGCATAGTAGACGCCAGTGCGGTCTTTGTCTCTAGGGCGATTCTTGCCATGATCGGTAAACCAAAACCCGCCTTGACGATCAAACACGATATCGTTCGGACCTCGCAAAGGGTTGCCGTTGCATTCGGTGTAGAGCACGCTGACTTCGCCACTCGAAAGGTCGACTCGCTCGATTCTTCCGCCGCTATAATCGTTTGGCTGGTCTCCCGGAAAAACCAGACTGTTTCGCTCATGCCACTCAAAGCCACCGTTATTACAGATATAGCAGGCACCGTCTGGCCCTATTGCTGCACCATTGGGTCCGCCTCCAGGTGTTGCTATGACCTCGATGCTACCTTCCGGGGATACGCGGCTGACAGTGCCTCGCTGAATTTCGACCACAATAATACTGCCGTCGGGCATAGCGATTGGACCTTCGGGAAACTGCAAGCCAGTGGTGATTTCTGTTATTTGGTGCATGTCTTTTTCTTCCGGTTATTCTGGGTATGGTATCAACGATACGGTCAACGTTATCTGCGTAATACTATATAGTCGAACAGTGACTCAGGAAAGAGGGTGCAACCTGAATTAGAATCGGCGGCGCCCGCCATGGAATACAGAAACCTCTGTGCATCATGTTGCCCGCCGACCAGCGTGACACCACATTGGGCTAAAACCAAGGCGAACAGCGAGGTAAACATCATTAAAAATTCTTCGAAACGGCAAGTCATGCTTGTGGTTGGCGCGAGTGGCATTGTTGGCCGAGCAGCGCTCGAGCTCTTTGACCAACTGCCCGGTTGGGGGGCTATCGGTATATCACGTCGTGTGCCTGACCTTCCTGATGTCGAACATATCGCTCTGGACCTTACCAATGCAGAAGCGTGCGCGCGTGTGGCGGCAGAGTTGCATCAGGTTACTCACGTGATTTATGCCGCCTTGTTTGAGAAGCCAGGTTTGCTGGCGGGTTGGACAGAGCCTGATCAAATGCAAACAAACCTACAAATGTTGAAAAACATCATGGTGCCCTTGCAACGTTCAGCACTGGGATTACAGCATGTCAGCTTGTTACAGGGCACCAAGGCCTATGGCGCGCACGTAGGAAAGATGCGTGTCCCAGGTAAAGAACAGGCACCACGAGTTGAACATCCGAATTTCTATTGGCTGCAGGAAGATTGGTTAAAGGCGCAGCGCGCGCAGGCTGCCTGGCATTTCACCATCTGGCGACCACCTTTGATCATTGGTCACGCCATTGGTGCACCGATGAATGTGCTTAGTGTGATTGGTATCTACGGCGCTTTGGCTGCCGCGTCAAAAAACGCGGGTAACGAAGGGTTTGGTTGGCCCGGTGGGGTCTGTGGACCCATCGACGCGGTTGATGCACGATTGCTTGCTCGCGCTTTTGCCTGGGCTGTCAAAGCAGGTAAAGCCGAGGATGCTGGCAATGACAATTTTGGCGCCGTGCGGCAGGCTGCTATGGACCAGACGTTCAATGTGACCAATGGCGATGTGTTTGTACCAAGTGGAATTTGGCCGCGTTTGGCCGAGTGTTTTGGATTAAAGACCGGCGCGGATAATCCACAACGTCTGCAGGATTCATTACCACCGCAAGCCGCACGATGGGATCAATTGGTTGCAACGCACGAATTGCAAGCGCCGGCTCTTGACAGGTTCGTCGGAGATTCGTTGATTTACACCGATGTTTTTTTTAATGCAGGCAACGCGACACCGATGCCAAGCCCATTGTTGAGTACCATAAAGTTGCGACAGGCAGGGTTTAACGAGTGTCTTGATAGCGAAGACATGTTCGTTCAATGGCTGTCGCGTCTTCAGCAAATGCGCGTGTTACCAACGCCGCGTTAGCTTTGCATGTCTACTCTTTCGCCAGCGCATCGGCAACGCCGCCTAGACGTCTTTCAGGGCGCTCCTTTCCCTCGCGTTTTATCAATTCGCTCATCTCGAGCATCATGTAGTTGGAGTGGGTTGCCTCCATGGCCTGTCTGTAACCCATTGCATCCTGAGCTGAATTGATTGAATGCTTTAGCATACGCAGCGTCATCAAATTGTTTTCGGCAAACTTTTCTGCTTGTGCGAATGCGGCTTCATAGTGTTTGCCAGGCTCAGTGAGCTCGGTAACGAGTCCTAGTTCCAATGCCTCTTCTGCGGGAATAAAACGATTCTCAAACAGTATTTGCTTCGATTTGCGAATACCCAGGTCCCAGGGCGCGCTGAACAATTGTAGATGGGAGGGTAAAAACTTCGCGTCCTTCGAGGCGATGATCAGGTCCATACACGAGGCAACCATAAAGCCACCAAAAATACAGTAACCCTGTACAGCGGCAATTGTTGGTTTTTTTACATCACGCCAGCGTAGCGAGTTCTCAATGTAGAGATGCCATGAGCGGTTGAGCCTGCCCATTGTGCCATCGCCAAATGGTTTGGTGGATGCATCTTCTTTTTCTTCCGGTGTGCCCAGATCATGGCCGGCAGAAAAGTGTTCGCCGCGACCCGCAAGAATAATCACCTTTATTTCGTTGTCATAATCTAGTTGTTTAAATGCATCCGTCATCTCATCAAGCAACAGTCTTGATTGTGCGTTTCGATATCGCGGGCGATTAAGCCAAATAGTGGCGATGCGATTCTTGCGTTCTACTTCGATATGTTTAAAAGCCATCTTTGTCACCTATCGTTGTTGGAGATTATTTTTTTGAGATTATTAGCGGGCTTTAGCTGTTTAAGCTGTTTAGTGCCGTTTCCATTTTTCCCCCGAGACGCCGGAAGCAAATAATCTGTTGATTTCCTCGTCGTTTAAATTCAGCGCAGTGCATAGCAAGGTTCTGGAATGTTGCCCGAGACGAGCAGAGGCTTGTTCCGATAGTAAATTGCTGTGTTGAAAGGCGTATGGGAAGCCCGCATTTTTATGGACGCCAAGGTCAGGGTGATCAAGCTGATGCCTACCACACGCAGCAGCCGGGGCGCTGCTTGATATTTCAACGACCCGAAGTTTTCGTAGTGGCTTTTCTTGAGTTTGAGGCATAGCCGAGCGAGGTCTGTTCAATTCCCGGATGATGACATATCCTAGGCACCATACCGCTATTTTAAGAACTTATCACCATCACCTAAATGGTTTAGAAAAAGTGTGCGGGTTAGATTTCATAAGCATCATGATGAGGCTTGCGCGCAAGTTTAGACGACTGGCAAAAGTTCAGGCATACGAACCTGCAGTGGCGACGGGTTCAAGATCGCACGTATTTTTCTGAGTCTCAGAGTATGCCGGCATGCATTTTCCCTTCAAGCAGGGCTTATGATTCGATTTATTTTCATACTATGAACGGAAGATTCTTATGTCTCAGAATATAAAACTGGTTGCCCTAGATATTGACGGCACGCTGCTTGCGCCGGGGGTGCCGTATGATGCGGTGCCAGACGATTCTGTGGTAGAGGCTGTGGCGGCTCTTAAAGCGAGTGGAATAGTCGTCATGCTAGCAACCGGTCGCATGTATCCCGGTACAGCACCTATTGCGAATCATCTTGGTATTGAGGAACCGATCATCTGTCAACAAGGGGCCTCTATTCATCACCCCAATGGTGAACTGCGTCATGCTTACTCAATCGATCAAGACATTGCTTTAGAGCTCTACGAATTTGCGGTAAAGCACGGGTACAGTTTGGCCTGGTTTGATCATGAACGGTATTTGGTGACTGACATGACGCCGGCTGCAGAATTTTTTGCGGCAGTGTCTGGTGTTAAAATCGAGATGCATCCAAGACCCCACGAATCTGGTGTCAAGGCAACCGGTATTGATATCGTGAGTAATGAACAATCCTCTAGCGATGTGCATCGTATGCTGGAAGCTCGATATGGCAGTAGGGTCGCGCTGTTAGACTTCACTACAGTGACGGCGATACATGAACCCCGTGCTAGCAAGGGCAATGCGCTAGCGATGATTGCTAGCGACCTGGGAGTGGAACAATCGCAGGTGCTTGCCATTGGTGATGGCATTAACGACGTGTCGATGCTGTCGTGGGCTGGCTATAGTGGCACGCCCGCCCATGGTGATGCGTTTGCAAAAGACTCAGCCAAAGAAATCCTTGAGGGTGAGGGCGTAAGCGGTGTGGTAGCCCGTCTCCTGGCTGTTTTGTGATGTCAGCTGGGTAGCGCAAAGCGCTCCCTGATACGGTTAAATGCCACCTGCAACAATTAAGGTCTGTCCTGTTACCCAGCTGCCTGCCTCACTAGCCAGATATACTGCAGTTGAGCCTATATCTTTAGGCTTGCCCAGACGTTTAAGGGGAATGCGTGCTTGCGCCATTTCGGCCAGTGCTTCCTCATCTGTCTGCAATGCTTTCATCATGACTTCGGTAGGTATATATCCTGGCGAAATACCATTGACGGTGACACTAGGCGCAAATTCCAGCGACAGGGTTTTCGTCAAAGAGTTCACAGCCGCTTTGGCTGCGCCATAGTGCCCGCTGCCGGGAACGGCGCGATCGCCTGCAGGTGACGAAATCTGGATAATGCTTCCGCCCTCCTTCATATACTCAAATGCGATAACAGAACCCTTCCAGACAGCGGTTAGATTCAAATCAATACATGCCCCCCACTCCTCATCGGGGAGTTCATTCAATGCCGCTCTAACAGGTGATCCGCCGGCGTTATTTACCCAGCAGTGGAGACCTCCGAAAGTACTTATGGCAGTCTCGGCAAGATTAACCAATGCACCTCTGTCAGTGACATCCGCAGGCACTGCTAGCGCCTTGCCGCCAGCGCTTCGGATCTCTTCGGCAACACGTTCGATTTTGTCTTTTGACCGTGATGCAACGATGACGGCCGCGCCAGCGCCGGCCATACTTTTAGCGATACCCTCACCAATCCCTTGTCCCCCGCCAGTGACGACGGCTACTTTGCCTGTTAGGTCGAATTCATTCATTGTCATTGCTCTTTGTAGTTTGGGTTGAAGATCAGATTATTGAAAAATCGCAACAGCAGCTAATATATCATTATTAATATTTGCCGCGAGATCATTTGTCCAAGATGTTGCAGCGATAGCAAGCTGCTATCAACAAATTGAAGTGATTGTGTAACTTACCATTTTGCCGGCGATTTTAGCGGAGATTTCATCTTCGCAAGCGGCATCCGCCAATGCAGCACCCAAGGGGGATTGCTGAGTAATAATCGTGATCTGTTTGCTTTCAAAATCGATGACGCGCCCTCCGGCTGAGGGTCCAATGAAGACGACACGTTGAGCGTTTGAATTGTCTAGCAACGTGACCAACGAGCCAGTCATTACGACGGGGTGATTGTCGGGCACTATTTTCAGGTTTTGAAATGCTTCGAGTGCCGCGTTGAGCTGCATTACGCGTTCTGACTGTCCATGGGCAAGGTACGCTGCTTCAAGTCCCAATGTGTCGTATCGGTTTTCAGCCACGTTTTCCTTGTTCGTTGCGGTTGCCCGCGCATCGTCTGCGGCAGCCAGCGCTGTTTGAATAGCGGCGTTTAGGTCAGCAATGATCTGCAAAATCAGTAGTTTTTTGTCGACCATGTAGGCATAACCTCACCCTGATTTTTAATACTAATCGAGATTGATGATTGCGATGGGTTCAATATCATCCGCTGGGCTAAAACCAAATACGCGACCATAAAAGTATAATTCGAGATCGAGACATCGCTTGATATTCTCAGCGATACGAAACCCGTGTTGCTCTCCTTCGAATGGCACGTAAGCGACAGGCACACCTTTTTCTGTTAGCGCTGCAACCATTGTCTCCGCCTGATTTGGCGGTACGACTTTGTCTTCCAGACCTTGAAAAAAGATGCAAGGACTAGCCATCTGATCAACGTGGTTTATCGGAGATCTTGCCTGATAGGTTTCGATTTCTTGCGGATAGGCACCAATCATGCTGTCGAGATAACGGGCTTCGAATTTGTGTGTGTCTTTGGCAAGGGCTTCGAGGTCACCCACGCCAAAGTGACTGGCTCCGGCTTTAAATGTCTCAGTAAAAGTGAGTGCTGAAAGCGTCGTGTATCCTCCCGCGCTGCCGCCACGAATGGCTAGCCGGTCGCCATCTGCTTTTCCTTGCTGCACTAAATATCTAGCGCCAAAGTCTGCATCTTCAACATCAACAATGCCCCATTGTTTGAAAAGTCTGTCGCGATACTCGCGTCCGTAACCGGTTGAACCTCGATAATTCAGGTCCAGCACTGCGAAGCCGCGACTGGTCCAGAATTGGGTTTTTAGATTCAGCACACTATGGGTCGCTCCAGTAGGCCCTCCATGCATCATGACCACTAATGGCGGAGTTTCATCGTCGCTGGCGTGATAATTTTTATTCGCGGGGGGATAATAGAACCCGTGCGCGGTCTGGTTATTAGCGGTTGGAAACTCGATTGTTTCGGGTACTGAATAGTACCCCTCATCCAGCGTCAGTGTGGTTGACCGTTTGAAAACCTGATGACTACCTTGATTCAGATCGACGGTGATCAACTCGGGAAATGTGATCGGTGAAGCTGCGCCTGTCGTCAATGTCTCGCCATTAAGCGATATGCCGCCAAGATCAGTATAGGGCAGTGGGATGTCCGTGATTTCACCTGACGCAATGTCAAGCATGGCTAATTGGCTGACGTTTCCTGTGCCGTAGTTGCATACAAGTTGGTTGGCGCTGAGAAAGTCGTAGGAGTGCATGCCAAACACCCAATGAGGACCGCCAAATTCAGCTTCCATCGGGCATATACTTGCCTTTGCACCCTGACGGTAAATATTCCACCAACCAGATTCGTCAGTGATGAAGAAGAGTTCACCCGAGGGGGAGAAAATCGGCTGCTGGGCCGATATTTTTTGTGTGCCCTTTTTACCTCCGGCGACCTGAATAGGTTCTGACAATAAGCCGTTTTCATTCAGATCTGAGGTCCAAATAATCGTCTCATCCCAAGGCATGTCTGGATGGTTCCAGCTCATGAAAGCGATTTGGTCACCGTTTGGACTGACTGTGGGTGATGAATAGAAGTCGTGACCTCGCGTTAGAACTGCGACCTCTCCAGATTGAAGATCGACGGCGCCGAGATAGTTTACCGCCTCGCCCTCCGCGCGGTGATCTTCAACCACACAAATTATCCGGTTTCGCTTTGCGTCAACGCAACCGTCGGCGAAACGCAAACCTGCTGCATCCGTTAGTTGCGAGGGCGTGTCTTCATTGAGTGACTGCACATAAAGCTGCTGATCAGCAAAGTTGGAGAAGTATAAAGCGCCCTCGTGCAGTAGCCACGCACCGCCACCATATTCATGAACACGTGTGCGAATGTTGTAAGGCGCGGGATTGATATCTTTTTCCGTACCGTCCTCATTTCTCTTTACTAGTACGTTGCGGCCTGCTTCCTGGGGTCGAGATTCAATCCAGTACAAAGCGCCCTGATGCCAGCAAGAAGAAGAGATTCCTATGGTGTCGGCGACAATCAAATCGCTAGTAATAGGAGAGAGCCAGGAGCCAAGTGTTGCTTTCATATTTGTATCCGTTAATGACATGGTCGGGTTTACTTATCAGGGTTATTGCAAGGGTTACTTGAGCAAGCCACTTTCGTCATGGACTCGATATTCCTCGGGTGACATTTGAAGCCAGTCTGTTAAAACTGCGGCGTTATCTTCGCCAAGTTCTCGGGTACGTGGATAGTCATCGCACGGCGTTGCACTGAAATACAGCGGCAGTCGGTCTCCTGTCATCGTGCCATATTCCGGATGTTCGCCTTCCATGGGTTGAAAGAAATCATATGCTGCGAGTTGTGGATCTTTCTCTACTAGGTCCACGCCATTTTGCACAATGCCCGCAGGCACACCGGCACGCTGGCACTGTTCCATCACTTCAGCAGCTTCAAGATCCAGAGTCCACGCGGATATCGCCTGATCGAGCTCGTCGCTTGCGTTGACTCTTTCGGCAGCACTATTGAATTGCGGGCTGTTCGCCCAGTCAGGATTGCCCATCACATTTTTGAAAGCCTGCCATTGATTTTCGTCCATGCAGGCGATGGCGATCCAGCGCTCGTTTTCAATACTGTCATCGATTGTGTCCGCACATTTGTAGCAATTGTGAGGTGCTGCATGATCGTAGGGTAGTTTGTTTCCTGTCGGTCTTGCTGCGTTGCCGTTAGCGAACCAGTCGAGTAATGAGGGGCCCGAGAAGTTAACCCCAACCTCGAACTGGGACATGTCGATACGTTGCCCTTTGCCCGTTCGGTTGCGAGCTTCTAGCGCGGCCAAAATTGCGACAACGGCATGTAGACCTGCTTGATGGTCGTTGTAAGAAAAACCTAGGCCAATATCTTCTCGTCCGGGTACGCCGGTCAGGTGTGTTAGCCCCGAGAGCGCATGGATCGTCGGCGCATAAGTCACAAACTTTGACCACGGGCCCGTGTCTCCCATGCCGGACATTTCAGCGTAGATTACGCCTGCGTTGGTTTCAGCGACTGTGTCGAAATCAATGCCCCATCTTTTTAGTACACCAACTGAAAAGTTGTTAATGACGATATCCGCTTCATCGCAGAGCTTACGGCTGAGTGAACGGCTTGCCTCTTGAGCCATATCTAAGGCGAGAGAGCGCTTGTTACGATTGAATTGCAAGAAGTAGGGGTGAGTCGCAAGGTTGACGCCGGTTGCGCGATCTATCGAATTAACTTTGACCACGTCCGCGCCCATATCCCCTAGAATGCGGGTAGCAAAGGGACCCGCAAGCACGTGGGTGAAATCGAGTATTCGAATGCCATCGAGAGGTCTGCTCATGATTGGTTACCTCGTGCGTTTGTCCAGCCGATTTCTTTCAGAATATCGTCTGTATTATCATCCAAATGGCCATGATGCTGCAGTTGCCAAGGGTTTTCGCTCAAGTGGTAGGGTGCCCCGGGACCTTTGATTGTCTCTGCTCCGATTTTGTAATCCTGCCACCATTCCCTGAACGCTAGCTGGGGATTCTCTGCGACCTTTTCTATCGGCAGTACCCAGCCATAGGGCGAGTGGCGTTCCTGTGCGGCTAAAAAGAGTGCTTCGACGTCCTGCTCTCCCGCCCATGTGGTTAGGACTTCCATTATCCTCTGGATGAGTAGTTGAACGTTTTCAGGTTCCATGTACTTGGGATCAAGCAAATCCTCAAAAGCATCCTCTTCTATTAGCCAAGTGAGTTGTGCCTCTATGTTAGGGGTCGGGGTAATCATGATCGACCCGCCTTTTGCTTGCATGACCTGATAAGCGTTGGACCAGTGTAAACTGCCCCGTCGCGGCAAGATGGGTCCGTCGGTGGAGGCGAATTGCTCGTTGTAAGAATAAAACATGAGAACGTGTTCAAGGCACGAGGCAATACACTGTTGCACCGGTACACCGACGCGTTGACCTTCACCGGTAGATCTTGTGTGGTGTAGCGCTGACAGCGCGGCAATGGCCGTGTAGGCGCCCGATGTCATGTAATTTAATTCACCGAAAAACTTGAGTGGCGCAGTGTCAGCGTCTCCGGTTGTTGCTGCAGCACCACCCAAAGCACCATCAACGAGATCGGAAGAAACGTAATTTGCCCAAGGCCCTTCGTTGCCAAAGGAAGTCACGTCAATGACGATGAGCTCGGGACGCTTTTCCAGCGCCTCATCCAGTTTTGCCTCGTTAACACCAAAGGCACCTTTGCAAGTTAATACAATCGATGCGCGTTCAATCAGCGATTGAAGCTGGTTGTTGCCCTCGGCAGTAGACAGGTCAAGGGTAAAAAAACGACGGCTGGAAGCAAAAAATGCAAACCACAGTGATTGCTGATCTTCCGGTGCCGTTGCCAGTCTTGGTCCCCTAGACCTTAAAGGATCACCCGTTGGAGGTTCGGGCCTTACGACATCAGCGCCTAGGTCGGCAAGGAGTTTGGCACCGTAAATGCCGCGTTCATCAGTCAGATCGATAATACGGACGCCGCTTAGCGCGCCCTCAGGGTTAGACATAGTGAGTTGTACCTTGGATGATCGGTGAAGTGAAATTTAGCGCCTGAGGATTATAAACAGCATTTCCGCAGTCACTCAAATGTTTAACGAGACTGGAATTTTTGCATTAGCCGTCTCACTAGGGGTGATGAGGGCGAAAGTGCTGAGAGTTTGCTTAAGTATTGCATATGGCTAGCCAATTCATTCTGTTTGTCGGCATATATCAACAGCGCATTCAGTGTGTCGATCTGATTGGGCCAACGTTGGTCCGAGGCTTTGAGATGTGAAAGAGCCTGGTCTGTCGCACCAATGCTATCGAGTGCCACGGCATATACGTAAGAAAACCGGGGCTGTGCATCGGCGATGGTTGCGGCGATTTTCAAGAAGGGAAGTGCATCCTCGATACGTTGCTGACGGACAAGGTGTAATCCCCATGCATGTTGGGCACCTGCCGAATCTGGAGCGATCGATAACGCTTTCTGCAGGTGTTGCTCTGATGCCGCATTGCGATCCGTGTTCCGGAGGAATTCTGCGAAGTTCAGCAATGCCGGTACAAAACCGGGAGAGATTTGAAGCGCGCGCTGAAAATGTTGCTCAGCCTCAAGGAGTTGATTTTGTTGCATCGCTAGATTCGCCTGCGCGATCTGAGTTGCCGGGTTATCCTCGGTTATCTTCAGTGCCTGCTTGTACTCGCGAATCAGGCCTGCCAACTGGTCCCTGGTTGTTTCAGGTAGGGCTGGTAACGCATCTGCCATGGTAGCCGCGACCTGAAACCTGACGCTTTTGCTTTCGTCATCGGCAAAGGGTTCTAACAGTGTCCAGCGATCTGCTGCGGGTAAGAAACTTAAGGCAGCAATCGCGGAACCGCGAATCATGGGGTCCATGTTTGTGAGTGCTCGAGTGACAGCTTCCAAGGTAAATCGCGAGGGATAATTCGCGAGCTGCTCGATGAGCGAGGCGCGGACGATTGGTGCAAGACTTTGGTCTGCTGCATGCGTGGCGAGACCGCGTACGCTTTGCATATCAAAATTTCGGCTTTGTGTGTTGGCAGTGGACCAATGATCCTTTGCGCTCACCTTGATGCTTTTGTTTATCCAGCTTCGTGACTGAGCTTTGTGGCAGTCAGCACATGGTGACGGTGTCGTTGCGTTCTCAGTCATCTGCCTGGGCACAACGAAGCTGTGATCCCTGCGATCATCAACCCCCATATAAGTTCGCGCTGGCATATGGCAGTTAACACATTGGCTCGCTTGCGTGTTTTGCTGATGGCCGTGGTGATCAGGATCGTCATAAGTAGTGGCTAGGTGGCATTGGCTGCAAAGGTTATTGCCAGGTATTTTGACCTCGCCACTATGAGGGTTATGACAGTCTGTGCAGCGTACGCCTTGCTGATACATTTTGCTTTGCAAAAAAGAGCCAAGGACAAAAACCTCGTCTTCAATTTGTCCATCGGGAAAATAAAGGCCAGGGCTTAGCAGCCGAATGATATTTTCATCGTGATAGGCTGCACCGGGCACATGAGTTGCAATGGGTAGGCGTCTTGAATGGCAGCCTCCGCAGATATCTATTTCAGATTCATCGACATCCCGTTGCGGGTTTGCAATTGAGTCGCCCTCAACGAAAAGCCAGGGAGTTCTTTTTCCTATACTGATCAGGCCAGTATCTTCGGTTTTTACAGCACCTTGGTGCGCCAGGGTTATATGGTCCGAGCCAGGACCGTGACAGGCTTCGCAGGCGACATTGATTTCCGACCATTGGCTGTCATAGCTGTTTGATTCAGGGTCGTAGTTTTTCCTCAGATCGGTACTGTGACATTCGGCGCAGCGACTATTCCAGTTCTGAAAATGGCCCTGCCAGAAGAAAGGGTGTGCGGGCGAAATGTCTTCCTGGGGCTGAAGGTGAAACCAGCGCTGACCGCCATTTTTCTTGCTACGACTGTCCCAGGCGATGCTGAATGCCTGAAGTTTACCTGATCCAATGTCCACCAGATATTGCTGTAATGGATCGTGGCCAAAAGCGTATAAAACTTTTAGAACCCTGACTTCATTGTCTTCATCCAGAGTTTCGATGAAGTAGCTGTCTTGTTGTTTAAAAAAACGCGTCTTGATACCGTGGAACTCAACTTGCACATCTGAAAAATTTCCCAATACGCTTGCGCTGTTCGCGATTTGCATTGCGTGAAAGTGATCGGACTTTTGCCACTGTTTTAGCTGAGTCTGGTGGCAGGCACCACAAGCTTCTGCGCCGACATACTCCGCGCCGCTAATGTGCATGCTTAGCATTAAAAGAATTGTTAGGAGGATCGGTTTCATTGTTTTTTTACATCAAATCTCTACGGGTAGCGCAGGTAACGAACGATTAGGTACTTCCTCGATTTCACCGGATACAAGCACGATAAATCTTCCTTATTACAAAACAAACGCAAAATCATTCTGACACATGCCCGGAGACGAGCATAGATTGATTAAACTGATTGAGACAAAACCTTAACCGTATGCTGGATTAGCGTTCGGGCCTCGATTGCTTCAGAATCTCTGAATTGATGTTTAAGGAGTTGCTATGGAAATCTATGACGCGATGTCTACCCTGCGGGCCGTGAGAAGAATCAGACCCGATCCCATTCCCTCTGATGTACTTCGGCGGGTTTTAACCGCAGCGACCTGGGCGCCAACGGGTGGTAATCACCAACCATGGCGTATGATTGCCGTTCAGGACGCCGCGTTGAAGCAGGGTATGGAAGACCTGTACCGTCCCCACTGGAATAGCTACATACCAGGATACGAGGCACATCTCTCTGCAATGAGTGATGCGATGGCATTGAGTAGTCGGAAGGCGCTTGAGTCCGGCACCTATCTCGCGAATCATATGCATGAGGCGCCGGTAATCTGTGTATTCTGTTTTGACTTTGCTCACATTACCGTGACCGATGCAGGCTTGCCGCGACAGAGCGTGGTTGGTGGTGGTTCAATCTATCCTGCGGTTCAGAATTTGTTGTTAGCCGCGAGAACGGAAGGTTTAGGTTGTGTGCTAACAACCCTGTTATGTATTGAAGAGCCAGGTATAAAAAATCTGCTGGAAATTCCGGACGAATGGCACACGGCGGCTTTTGTACCACTAGGCTATCCTGTGCTTGGCGGGCATGGTGAAATCACAAGAAGACCGCTGACCGAAATGGCCTTTAGCAATACGTTCGGCAATCCGCTAGATATATAGTGTTGAAAAGAAGTTCAAAAAGCCTTCAGCCTAAGGAAATTCTGGAACATGATGAGTAAAACAACAAAAAAGAAAGTCAATTCGGGCCGATGGCTGTACCGGGCGACCTTGTCGATTTTACTATTCTGTAGCTCGCTTCAGGCGGCGAATCCGGGGGAAGAAGGCGCAGAGTCCGTTGCCAAATATGGCATCAAGATACCGGATCCAGCACCTAGTCGGGGTGATGACGAAGGCGGGGGTCCTTATGAGCAGCTTCGGATTGAAAACGTTATGTTGGTCGATGGTCTCGGTTCTCCACCTCGTGGTCCTGTGGATATCAACATTGTTGACGACAAAATCGTCTCGATACGTGCTTCAAGAGGTTCCTCGTCGGCTGGAAGTAACGCAGTCTCTGACGGTATTCGTCGGATAGATGGAGCGGGCATGACAGCAATGCCCGGATTTATTGATGCTCACTCGCACATTGGTACCCCGGGGCAAGGGCTAGCCGGGCCGGTGACGCCACCTGAATATGTTTTCAAGCTTTGGCTTGCTCATGGTATTACAACTGTCAGGGAAGTTGGCTCAGGCATGGGGTTAGCCTGGACGGTGGATCATGCAAGACGAAGTGAAGAGGGGAAGATTGTTGCGCCGCGAATCATTCCTTACTCGATGTTTCCTGGCCGTCAGATTGTAGGAGATAAAGCCGCGCGTAAGTGGGTAAGGGCGGTAAAAAAGAAGGGGGCTCAGGGAGTCAAGCTTAGGGGTGGGACCCGCGAAGCCTTGGTGGCTGTCTACGATGAAGCGAAAAAACTGGGCATTGGCACTGCGAGTCACCATGACCAGAACGGTGTTTATCATGTGAATGCGCTCGACAGTGCTCGGGCGGGGTTAGATTCGATGGAGCATTGGTATGGATTGCCCGAAGCGCTGTTTACAGACAGGACAATTCAGCATTATCCGCCGGAATACAATTATGCTGATGAGCAGTGGCGTTTTGCCGAAGCGGGTCGTCTTTGGCTGCAAGCGGCAGAACCGGGATCGCAGCACTGGCAAAAAGTGATGGCAGAGATGCTGGCACTGGACTTTACCCTGGTGCCAACGTTTACCATTTATGAGGCAAACCGAGATGTTATCAGGGCGCGTGATGCAGAATGGCATGCATCCTACACGCTACCAGCATTACAAAAGTTCTTCATGCCGGATCCAAGACTTCATGGCTCTTATCATTTCGATTGGACGACCGCTGATGAAGTAGCTTGGGGTAACAATTTCAAGCGCTGGATGCAGTTTGTCAATGAATACAAAAACGGTGGTGGACGCGTAGCCGCGGGATCTGATGCGGGATTTATTTTTAAGCTGTTTGGCTTTGCCTATATAAGAGAGCTTGAGTTGTTGCAGGAAGCAGGGTTTCATCCGCTTGAAGTGATTCAGGCAGCGACCTTAAATGGGGCGGAATTGATTGGTATGGAAGAGCAGATTGGCTCTATAACACCTGGCAAACAAGCGGATATCGTCTTGGTAAAGGGTAATCCTGTTGCAAACTTTAAACTTCTGTATGGTACTGGCCACATGAAACTTGACCGAGAATCGGGCGTGCTTGGTCGGGTTGGCGGTGTCTCGTATACGATAAAAAGTGGCATTGTCTATAATGCGAAAGCGCTGCTGGCCGATGTTGCTGATATGGTGGCACAAGCTAAATTAGACGAAAAAAACTAGGCTGCGCTCAATTACTCTTTTGCGTAAAAGAAGTCGAGGTTCTCTGAGGTTTACTTGTGTGTTTTATGGCACAAGGTAAGTTGCTCTTGTTTATCACGGCTTCGATTTGCTGCCAACCTTGCTTGAATAACTGCGAACGGTTTCTTTGTATTCATCTTCGGTAAACGCCCATTGTTGCAAGTCTGCGTCTGCCCAACCCATGGCCATGCCCGCACTTGATCTGCCAAGTGCCGAGGTCATTGATCGGGTCATGGCAAGTGATGCGGCGGGAATATCGAGTAGTTCTGAAATCAGTTGATTGGTTTCACCTGTGAGCATATCTTGTGCTGCGATCCTTTGAGCCCAACCACTTTGTTTCAGTTCTGGTGCGAGCACCTTGCGCGCCGTCATCACCCAGTCACGGGCGGTCGGCAGTCCAACTTCCCTTGCTAATAGCGGGGTTCCGTTCCAGACATTGGGAATACCCAGCGCTAATTCAGGTATGCGGAATACGGTATCCTCTGAAATGACTCTGAAATCGCATGCCGTTGCGAGGAGTGCGCCGCCCCCCACAACGTGACCTTGCATGGAAGCAATGGTCACCTGAGGAATTCTATCCAGTTGCTCCAATACCCGCTGCCAAGTGGCGGTTCGATTTCTTCTTGTTGACCAGTCTCCCTCGACTCGAGGATAGGACGTTGTTTTGAGATCCGCGCCGGAGCAAAATGATTTTCCTTCGGCGCTTAGGACCAGCAATCGGATATCGGGTCTCTCCATTAAGTCATTTAAAGTCGAAGCGATCACTTTACGGATATCGTCGTTTAAAGCGTTGAGTTGCTTTGGGCGGTTCAATACTAACCTGACGATTGCGCCGTCATAGATGACTTTGATGCTTTCGCGCTCTGACATTGTGTTGGTGTCCTTTTTGGGTCTCGGGCTGACGGGTGTTGTGATAAGTTAATGGCAAATAATAGCATTAGTTATTGTGCTGCTGATGAGTCCACAATGTTTTTTTAAACGGGTTATGAGTCGGATGCTAAAATGAAATATTCATGGAAATGATAATCGCTTTTTCGTTTAGTCTAATGCCAGATGGGGCACCTGGCACCTACAACCATGCGATTGCCTGTCAATTGGCTGAACGCCTAGATGCCGGATTATCAAAAAGTGAACAGTCGCTGGTTGCGTTGCAGTGGGAAATTGCAGATGCGCTTGAGGACAGTTTCCCCGCGCTTTCCCGCACATTGCATGATGAAGCGCGGCTAATTGTCGTAAAACCTCCCGCTTTTTTACCGACGGATATCGATCAGGCTCGGTTTGTTGCCCAGTTGGAAAACGTTGGTTCTGATAATAGTCGCGTGCTTGCCGACAGCATAAATTTAGCGCAAGGAGAAAACACGCAGCAAAAACTGAATTTTCTGTTAACAGATGCGCGGCTCTATGAACGCTTCCAGCACCTTGAACTAGACAACTTGATACGACCTGAACATGGAGACTTGTTGAGTGAATATCGGAAGCTGCCAGAAGTGTTGTCTCATGCCGACGGGTTAAGAAGATACCAGCGAATACGAGTGAACAGATTAATTATCGAAAGTATCGTTAAGGACAAGGAGGTATTAAAGCGCGGGCAGTATTTGAGTACAGGCGGCGTCGTCGAACAAGTCTGTGAAGACTGTAAACTCCGCGGTCAAGTATTTCAGGACGTGCAGGTCATCGCGCATCCGCTTCATTTACCACGATGTATTAAACAATCGCAGCAGACGTTCATCAGTCAAGGGCTCAATGTTAATGTTAGTGAGGCAGGCTTGTTCACGATACCTCCGTGGGATGATACGGGCGCTCAGGTCTGGTGTCGGTCATTATCAAATTGGCTGCAGTATGAGGAGATCGTGCTGCGGTTGATGAGCAAGTCTGGGTCTTAATTGTCTACGCTGACGTTGTTCGCGCTAGCTGTTCAAGTCTGTCGCGCAGCGTTGCTATCGCATCTCTATCCGTTGCAAAAATATTATCGTTTCCAACTAGGTCCAGCAATCCGGTTGTTTGCATGACATTTGAAACCTGGTGTTTAACGGAGCTAAAAGCGAGATGAATGCCGTTACTTTCGAGCCTCTCTGACAGGTTTTTCAGCATCTCGATGCCGGAAGCATCAATCTGATTAATGCCACTGCATTGGACAAGAATGAAAACCATGCGAGGGTTCTCGCGCTCCAGTTTCAGGATCGCGTTCTCGAAATAGGAAACATTGACAAAGCGCAATGCTCCGTCGAAACGTATTGCGCCTAATTGAGGATGCAAGGGTGGTAGCTTGTGGAGTACTGCGTCTCGAAGTGTTGTATCGCTGTGTTGGCCGAGCACGGCGATGCGTGGATGCATCAGTCGAAGCAGGAGTAATGCAAGAGAAAGCAAAATGCCCGTGAGGATACCGTTCTGGATATTGGGTGCGAATGAGAGGGTTGCGATAAAAGTCAGTAGCGCCGCGACGCCGTCGTCCTTGCTCGCAAGCCAGGCATTTTTTATTGATTGGAAATTCACTAGATTGAGCACTGCCACCATGATAACCGCAGCGAGTACAGGTTTGGGTAGATGATGTAGCAGCGAAGTGAAGAAGAGCAATGTGATTAAAACGAAGAGCGCGGAGATAATCGAGGCCAAAGGCGTTTTTGCTTCTGATGCCAGGTTTAGCGCTGAACGTGAAAACGAGCCGCTGACGGGCATCGATTGACAAAATGCGGCAGCAACCTTTGCCAGCCCTTGACCGATCAATTCCCTGTTTTCATCCCAGGGTTGCCTGGTTTTGATTGAGATGACTTTGCAACTGGACATGGCTTCCATAAAGCTAATCAGGGCGATGACAAAAGCAGCGGGTAAAAGTGTCACGGTTGCTTGCCAGTCTAGGGGAGGCACACTGAGGGTTGGAAGTCCTTCTGGTACAACGCCGACAACTGCACCGCCCATACCGGCGTAGTCTATGACAAAGCTGGTAAAGGTCAGCAGCACAACAGTGACGAGAACACCTGGCAACCCGGGTGCCCACTGTTTAAAACCAACTAATAGCAATATAGCAACGAGCCCAAAACCGAGGGATGGCATGTGTAACTGATCGATATGCAGAATCACCTGCGAAATGTCGAGCATAAAGTGGGTTGATTGGGCGAAAGGTATACCCATTAACGTCGGTAATTGTGACAAACCGATAATGATGGCTGCTGCGTTGATGAAACCCATTAACACCGGGTTAGAGAGAAAGTTCAACATGATGCCGGCACGCATAACGCCGAATGCGATCTGGATTAAACCGGAAATCAACGCGAGTAAAATAACGTAGGATATAAATAAATCTGTGCCCTGTGCAGCCAGCGGCGCAATACTGGCTGCGGTTAACAATGATGTCATTGCAACGGGACCTGTTGACAGCTGATTAGACGAACCGAACAAGGCACCCACGATCGTCGGAATCAGCGCTGCGTAAAGACCGTAGTAGGCAGGTACGCCGGCCAATTGCGCGTAAGCGAGAGATTGTGGAATTGCCACTAACGATACTGTCAAGCCGGCGAGGATGTCCGCCTTAAGCGAACCCGCGCTGAAGTCGAATCTCTGAATGAAGTCCTGCCAATAAGCGTTCAGGTTCATGATTTACTCATCATTGACGATCAGTGCTGGTTGTTGGACATGAGTGTCATGATCGTGCCAAGTGTCCGTGTGTTTCATGATACGAGAATGGTGTCTCGGGCAAAATCATTTTTACTGGCATTTGATTCAGTACGCTGTCGATATGTAACAGAAAGCTGGCGATGCCTGCAGCCCCCTGCATGTATCCGGTTTGTGTCTCCAGAAAATCGCGGCGGTCCCTGTGCTCTGCTGTTTGCCAAGATAGCCCCGCCGTATCATTACCCTGATTAACGATGTGCTTGGCAGTTTGCTCTGCATAGTTCAGGTATTTTTCATCTCCGGTGACTGAAAACAGGAATAGTGCATAGTCGCCAATACCTGCATCGCCACAGCATTGACCATAGTTTTGCCACAGCCCCTTGCTCCGCTGCTCCGGCGCACCGGTACTTAACATTCCTTCGAAATTGGCGCCAAGCCAATCAATGTACCGGGTGTCTCCAGTGATTTGATTCAACAAGTACATAAAACGGCCCGTGCCTGCAGGGCCATGACAGACACCTAAGTAAAAAGTCGACGGTGGTTGTTGTTCTTCCGTGTGACAGACCAGGATGCCCGCGCCACTGGTCACGGTTCTGGTTTTAATATACTCAGCGGCGGACAGCGCAGCATCCAGATAAGCCTGGCCCTTGGTTTCCCGGTATAAATCTGCGAGGAAGTAACCAACACCGGCTCCGCCATGGGCAAAGTTTGGTGCGGTAAACGGAAATGGCATATCGGCCATCATCAGCCAACGAATGCCATCTGGGGTGTCTTCACCTACTTCAAGGAGACGATCAGCAGTTTTCTCGGCGAGGGTTGTGTCGGCGAGTAATCCTTCACGAAAGGCATAGAGGTAAATGATACCCGCGCCAGCTGCACCGACTGAAAGGTCGATGACTTCTCGTTCTCCTGTGATGCCAGTGATATCGGAAAACGGAATGGGTTCTACCCAACCAATCCCGTCACCTAATGCTGAAGATTGAGCAGTGATGCGATCCAGTGCCATCAGGGCGCCGGACTTGTATTTTTCGTCTGCAGTTAATTTGTACAACTCGTTTAGCACGTAGACGTAGCCAGGCCAGCCGCTATAAAACCCGATGGTGATAAAAGCTTTCGCTTGCGCTTTTCTGATGACATACGCCAGCAAGTCATCACCTGCTGCGCGCAGGGTGTCTAGATAAGATTGTTCTTTTGTCGACAGGTACAGTTCCATATAGAACAAAATGATACCCGCAGACCCGTGGTAAAGCGTGTGTGTTCCTTGCCCATCCGCAACCCTGCGCCAACTGATGCCGTCATTGGTATTTATCTTGTGTGAGCCAAGAAACTGCTCAGTAGAGATAGCTTGATCAAAATATGACATTAAAGGAACCCGAAGAGGTGAGTGGAGCAGTCTATCAGGCTCTCAACAAGCTGTTAATGGCAGCTGCTCAGAGCGCTACGGGCGGCGAGTTGCTTATGCCGTCATTTTGCATTGCCGGGAAATCAAGGCCAGGTTAAAGCATGGCAAACCCGCGGGCCTTCAAATAGGCAAGAAAGCCCGCCCGGTGTGGTGTTGAGTACTGGCGGGTTTTGTCTTCAGACCAGCCATAAAAATCCGCTACGCCGTATTCTTTTTTGTTGCGTTGGTTTGCCTCTGGAATGCTAAAGCGCTCATCGCGACGCCTGTCATAGGCGTCGATCTTCTCTTCACGATCTGATGTCTCGTACCTGTTGTGATGCACTGTCAATGACTGCGGTAATCGCATGCTGACGAAGCCTTCTCGCGCAGGATAACCAACGCATAACCCTGCGATTGGAAAAACAAGGTCAGGCAGTTCGAGGAGCGCTGAAAGCGCTTCGATGTTTGAGCGAATTTCGCTAATTGGACAACAGCCCAGGCCAACGGATTCAGCTGCCATCGTGAATGCTTGCATGACCAGACCAGCGTCTACCGCTGCGTTCATGAACTGGTCAACATTATCGTTGGGAAACGGTTTGTTGCGCATCTCCGCCGCGATACGAATTCGGCTGTGGTCTCCGCAAAACACCAGGAATCGTGGCGCTTGTGTAATCCAGGGCATTGATGGAATCCAGCTGCCGATCAGCGCTCTTGTTGCAGGATCATCGACGATGATAACGGATGCCTGCTGCAAGTCGGATTTTGAGCTGGCTGAAAGTCCGCAAGCGATGAGTATTTCAAGTAATTCATCATCGACTTTCTGTTCGCTGTATTGGCGGTGAGTGCGTCGTTCTAGGATGGATGCTAGCGGACCCTCTGCGGGCATTTGATTGCCAACCCGTGTGGGTGCACCGAACCTGTACTCAATTAAATCGGATATCTTTTTGTTCATATCGGTTTACCTGTTCGCGGAATTGCTTTTCGATTGCCAAAGGTGTTTCACAATGATTTCATCCCTGATCAATGACATATCGTAATAGTTGCCGTGTAGCCATGCATGATAATGATCTGAAATATGATCGCTGTTATTACGCCCGCCGTTACCACCGGCAATGACAAACTTGAATCGCAGCGGGTCTGCCATATCTACTACCCAGCGGAACGCGGGGCCATGGTAAACCTCTTGCTCTACTGTGCCCCGAGCAGGTGGATTGTGCATCGCCATCGCCAGCGTTGTCGGGCTGCCGCCAATGGGGTCCGGTCCGGTTTCCATATGTTGCCAGGCGTCATACTTTCTTAATGAATGACCAAAACGAATCTGGTGGATCTTTCCAAACGTCCAATCGTCACCGTAAGTGGTAGTGAGATATTCGACAATCGACATGACCTCTTCCTGAATGATTTTATTGAAGGTCTCGCGATGCGCGAGCCAAGGTGAGCTTTCAACCATAAAATCGTGAATGGCAAATCGGCTGAGTGCCGGTGCAACTGCAGATAATGTTTCTATGGCGGGACTTGTGCCAAGCACAGATTTTAGAAAGCGCAGGTGGGGCCTTCGTTCCATCAGCGGATAGAAAATACAGGCAGCTTTTGATGCCATTGTCGCTCGAAAGTCCCAGCTTGAAAGCAGATCGATGGCCTCTTGTAGGTTGCCGTCAGGTTGAATGCCTGCAACGGGCGCTTTGAGAGATGCCAGAATGTCAGGGACCAGTGCCCGTGCTCTGAAGTCGAGCAGATCCAGCTGCATGTTTGTGAAGTCTTCGACCGTAAATTTTGGGTTTTGTCGTGATTGAATTTTTTCTTGAAGCAGTGCTTCAATTCTTTTTGCACGAGAATTATGTGTTGCAAAGTTGTGTATAGGATAGTCACCAGCGCTTTCCATTGTGTCGTCATTCGCCGTTAGCAGATAACCCCTTTCCGGGTTGACTTCAACCAAGAGTTCTTCCGCTTTGCTCAAGTCAAAGTGAAACTGCGGATCGTCGGCTGGTAGTGGAACAACGCCAGTAACGCCCTGTTCGGCGTGATTTTTCCCTTTAGCAGGTCGCTTGCGAATAGTTGTGGCAATGTACCGGTGTATGTCGTTATGTCTATCCACGCAAATAATGTTGTTAACAAGCGGGCACACGTCGTTCTCAAAGAGCGCATCACCGAGTTCCTTGCTATTAGTCGCAAGCGGCATTAAAGCGAGTATCCCGGCGGAAGAGGGTTGATCTCGCATCACCCAATCCAATGATGTTGTGCTTTTTGCTTCGTTGGCAGTGGTGATACCCAGCGCGTGGGTGATTGATTCCAGCACAGGACCATGATTTGAGGCTGCAATCGAAAACGAGCGAGCCGTCTCGCCAGCGATATCGATCGTATAGGTAAGGGTTTCTTTAGGCGGCTGATTTTCGATAAAGACATCATAGGTATCAATGAAGCCGGTGGTTAAACCCCACGAGACATCCCTGTTATGCCCCATCATGAAATAGGGGACGCCAGGAAAACTGGCACCAAAAGCATCCCAATTTGGTGTGTTCAGATGCGAGTAAAAAAAAGTATTGGGCATTGTGTGCGGTTGATGTGGATCGGTCGCAAGAATGGGGAAGCCTGATGAGGACAACGCTCCCGAAATGGCCCAATTATTACTGCCGCTCAACCGTGTTTCATGGGGAAACAATAGTTTCGCAATATTCAGGTCAATGTTAAGAATCGAATCTCTCATTTGCTCGACACATTGCCCATCTTCAGGGGAAAACCGGATGACATTGTTGCGGAAATACTCGATACCGTTTTCAGCCATTAACCTTGCGAGGTAGATTTTTTCAAGCCAAGATTTGTGTTGAAACCATCCTGTAAAGCGATAGCGGGAAGCGACGTCTTGTCGGGTGTAATGCCTTGGTTCTGTGCCTGCCTTCCTGAATTCAGGGGGGATGTCGTCGAGTGAGTCGACATAGGCGTTAACGCCCTGGAGATATGCGTCAACGATGTAATCACCGGGTGAATCAGGCAGCTCACCTGCAACAACATTAAAAGCTTTGTGCATTAAGTCCTGAGCAACGTATTTTTCACCCATCACGCTAGCTGCTGTGCCGGTCGCATAAAGATTGCTTAGGTGAAGTTGCCAGAGCCTTTCACTTGCGCAGGCATAGCCCATGCCCCGATATGCATCTTCGATTGATTTCGCAAATATATGGGGAATGCCGATATTATCCCAACATATTTCCATGGGTGCTTTTGCTTCTGGTATTGAAAATTTCATGCCGAAGTCCGTATTGTGAAAACGAGTTTGCGAGAAGGCGAACCTGGTTTTTGCTCGGCGACTCTATGATCGCAGACTGTGGGCAGAGCAAAACCCTAAAAAAATATGCGATGTTTCTTGAGGCCCATACTAGTTTCGCTTAAGCCCCTACACCACGAACGATAGGCACCGGGTAATCGTGAAATAGCGCGGCATTTATTATGCATGTCTTTACACCAATCGAGCGGTATCTGGTTCTTGTAGAAATTTATCTCGGTGCGAATCGTTGACCTGCATCCACGCGGAGGGTTGAGCCATTCATCATTGCTGACTCGAAAATGGCGATTGCCATGATCGCGAACTCATCGGGATTTCCCATGCGGTGTGGAAAGGCCGCATCTTTTGTCATGTTATCAGAGCTCTCGACCGGGATGCCGGCAGTCAGACCCGTTGCGAACAAGCTGGGCGCGATGGTCATGCAGCGAATGCCTAAATTGCCTAGGTCTCGCGCCATAGTTAACGTCATCGCTGAAATGCCGCCTTTTGCCGCACTATAGGCGACTTGGCCAATTTGGCCCTCAAATGCAGCGATTGAAGATGTGTTGATCATGACGCCACGTTCACCGTCTTTGTTGGGCGTATTAGTCGACATATGCTGCGCAGCAGCCGTGTTAATATTGAAGGATGCCACAAGGTTAAGTGCGACAACTTTGCTGAAAATATCCGTGGGGTGTCTGGTGCCATCTTTCTTGACCGTGCGCTGAGCAGTGCCGCCGACTGATCGGTTTCCGCCTCCAGCTGTGTTCAACACGAAATGAAGACCGCCCATATCACCGACAGCGTCGGCGATCATTTGATCCATATTGGCATAGTCCATCACATTGCAAGGGTAGAACTTGCCGCCCAGAGACGCTGCTATCTCTGCACCATTTGATGCCTCCAGATCAAGAATAGCGACCTCCCCGCCCCCCTGCTTAAAGCGCTCAGCTGTGGCTCGGCACATACCCGAGGCTCCTCCCACAAAAATCGCTTTGCTACCTTGAATTTCCATTTGTTGACTCCGATTGTATTGTCTTCGATGTATTTGGTCGTTCCACCGAGTTTACCCTGACTATATCTTTTTTTCCTATCTGCCACTTTGGTGTTTTGCTTACGCGCTACAAGCGATACACTCTAGTTTCTACATCATTATTAAACAGAGGGTTGTATGAGATACGAATCACCGACGACCACCAAAGCAGCGGTCGCCCTTCTTTCCGGAGAAAAGGGGCAGGCCTACGTTTTGGCTGGCGGAACAGACCTGCTGGTGCGATTACGAATGGACACGATCGAACCGGATCTGATGGTCGACATCAAGCGGATTCCGGCGATGTCCGAAGTTACCAAAACAGCATCCGGTTTCAAAATTGGTGCTGCGGTATCCGGTGCAGCTCTGGAAAAAAACAAGGCTTTAGTGAAAGCCTGGCCTGGCGTTGTTGAAGCCGCCAATCTTATCGGCTCTGATCAGATTCAGGGAAGATGCACCATGGTTGGAAATCTTTGTAATGCATCCCCTGCGGCTGACAGTGTTCCGGCGTTAATAGCTGCCGGCGCCAAAGCGGTTATTGTGGGTAAGAAAAAACGCACTGTGCCGGTTGAAAAATTTATTACGGGGCCTGGCCAAACATGCTTGGAGAAAGGTGAAATAGTCGAATCAATTACCCTTCCAGCGCCCGCTAAAAAATCCGGCGATGCCTACCTGCGTTTTATACCCAGAACGGAAATGGATATTGCAGTGGTTGGTGTCGGTATTAGCCTGACCCTGAAGAGAGGCGTGATTGATTCCGCGAGGGTTTCATTGGGTGCCGTGGCACCAACGCCGCTGTTGGTTAAAGCGGCGGCGAAAGCCATTATTGGTACTAAACTTGATGATGCTGCACTCGATGCGCTGGCAATGGCTTGCACCGCAGCTTGTAATCCAATCGACGACAAGCGCGGCACGATCGAATATCGGGAACGCGTGGCAGGCGTACTTGCCAAACGAACAGCAAAAATAGCCTATGAAAGAGCAGGGGGTAAATAATGGCGGGCGTACATGTAACTACGACAATTAACAACGACCCGGTTGAATATGTTTGTCCTGCAGATGAGTCTTTACTCGATGTGCTGCGTGACAATCTTGGACTTACTGGTGTGAAAGAAGGTTGCGGTACCGGTGATTGCGGTGCCTGCAGCGTAACGCTGGATGGCCAACTCGTCTGTGCTTGTCTGGTGCTGGGTGCCGAAGCAGAGGGACGAACCATAACGACGGTCGAAGGTATGGCGGATGGTGAAAAACTCCATCCATTGCAGGAGCAGTTCATTAATAACGCTGCTTTGCAGTGTGGGATTTGCACGCCGGGTTTCCTCATTGCGGCGAAGGCTTTGCTGGATGAAAACCTAAGCCCGACTGAAACTGAAATTCGTTACGCATTGGCGGGTAATCTTTGTCGATGTACAGGCTACGACAAGATTGTCAAAGCCGTACAGGCAGCCGCAAAAGATCTGCGTAAGCAGAACAAAAAGAAAAAGTAGGAGGCACTGAATATGAATGATCCAAAATATACAGGACAGGAATTCAAGGTTGTCGGTACCAGGGTAAAAAGACCTGACGGATTAGACAAGGTGACAGGGCGAGCCCGTTACGGTGCGGATATGAGTGCACCGGGACAGCTGGTGGGGCTAATGCTGCGTTCTCCCCATGCGCACGCGCGCATCAAAAAGATCGATGCTTCAAAAGCTGAGAAGCTTGCCGGGGTCAAAGCGGTTATTACTTCGGCTGACTTGCCAGATTTGACCGGCGGTAATTCGGGCCTTTACGACACGCTCGAAAATTGTATGGCAAGAGACCGCGCACTCTATGATGGTCATGCCGTCGCCGGTGTTGCCGCCATCGATAGAACCACGGCGAAAAAAGCGCTGAAATTGATCAAGGTTACCTATGAGAAATTGCCACACGTCACTGACGTTGACGAAGCGTTAAATGATGATGCGCCAATTGTGCAGCCTCGCTATGCACAGGATGGTCGTCACGGTAACCTGATAAATAAAGGCGAGTTTGGTCATGGTGATATCGACAAGGGTTTTGCTGAAGCCGATGTCATCGTAGAACGCAGTTATAAGACAGGACAAACGCACCAGGGATATATTGAACCACACGCATGTCTCGCGAGTGTTAGCCCGGACGGTACAGGTGAGCTCTGGGTGACAACGCAAGGCCATTTTGCCTACCGTAACAACTGTGCGCAGTTGTTGGGTATGGATATAGCGAAGTTGAAGGTCACCTCCTCTGAGATTGGCGGTGGTTTCGGTGGCAAAACCCATGTTTGGATGGAGCCTATTGCGCTTGCGCTTTCTCGCAAAGCAAATCGACCTGTGAAGATGGTGATGAGCCGAGAGGAAGTATTCAAGGCTTCTGGTCCGACATGCTCAACTTCGATGGATATCAAAATCGGAGCTAAGAAAGACGGGACTATCGTTGCTGCCCGTGCTGAATGTCGTTATATGAATGGTGCATTCCCCGGTATGTGGGGAACACTCGGCGGTATGACGGCTTTTGCTTGTTACAACATTGCGAACAACAAGGCGATTGGCGTTAACGTACTATGTAATCGTCCAAAGGTGGCGGCTTATAGAGCACCTTCAGCACCCATGATGGCTTTTGGCGTAGAAAGTACTATTGATCAACTGGCCAAGGAGCTAGGCACTGATCCTGTTGAACTTCGTCTTAAGAACGTTGCAAAGGAAGGTACGCTTGCACCTTATGGTCCTGTCTGGGGCCCGATTGGTATTGAGCCAACCCTCGAGGCTGTGCGTGACCATCCCCACATGAGAGCAAAATTGGGTAAGAATCAGGGTCGCGGTGTTGCTTGCGGATTCTGGTTTAATATTGGTGGTCAGACTTGTAGTGACCTAAATATTGGTCCTGATGGTACGGTAAACCTCACGGTAGGCACGATCGATGTGGGCGGAGCCCGGGCATCCCTTGCGCTAATTGCGGCTGAAGAGCTCGGCATAGCATACGAAGATGTTCGAACGAACATTGGCGATACGTCCTCTCTTGGGCACAACGACACAACTGAGGGCAGCCGGGGTACATTCTCTTCCGGTATGGCGACAATCTTTGCCGCAAGAAAGGCGATCGACGTCTTGAAAGAGCGTGCGGCTAAAATGTGGCAGATCCCAGTGGAAGCAGTCACCTGGGAAGATGGATCAGCTCACGCTGTTGGCAATGAGCACGATAATTTATCGCCGTTGACGCTAAAGGATATTGCAAAGAAAGCCGGCAACACGGGTGGTCCTATTGCTGGTCACCACGAAGCAACTGCAGATGGCGCTGGTGTATCATTTGCATCTCACATTGTGGATGTCGAAGTTGATCCTGAAACGGGTAAGACGACTATTCTTCGTTACACCGTCGTGCAAGATGCCGGTAAAGCTATTCATCCGGATTATGTCGAGGGGCAATTTCAGGGTGCAGCTGCTCAGGGCATTGGTTGGGCGCTGAACGAAGAATATATCTACGGAGAAGACGGGCGGCTGCAAAACGGCGCATTTCTGGATTACAGAATGCCTGTTTGCTCAGATCTGCCTTCCATTGATACGAAGATTCTTGAGATTCCTAATCCCAGCCATCCCTACGGTATCCGTGGTGTTGGTGAAACTTCAATTGTGCCGCCACTTGGCGCGATCGGAAATGCTGTTTCCAATGCTGTGGGTGTCAGGATGTACGAGGTGCCTATGTCTCCTCCAAGAATCTTGAAGGCGCTGGATGATGCTAGCGCCTGATTTGGTTTAGGCAGGAAAGGTCAAGTGGAAGTCTCCCTGTCAGGGTCGGTAAGAGATGCCGTGGGTGGTCTCGCCTCAGTTGAAGTTGAGGCAGAGACTATTCGCGAGCTACTGACCCGTCTGATCGATAGATACCCCAAACTGGAACACCATCCGGAGGAAGGGATTGCCGTTGCGATTGATGGCACAATTTATCGCGATAGTTGGGAGACGCCAATTCCTGAAGGTTCAGAGGTATTTTTGCTACCACGGATTGTAGGTGGCTAGGTTACCGGCTTGAATGAGAGCGGCTGAGTGAGGCAAACATATGCACGTTCGTGTGCCTGCAGTATTCGTCATTAATCTCTCCGCCGCGTAGATTAGTCGACTAATCGGGCACAAGAAGGCTGCACGGTTCATCTCAAGGCTATCTGCGATTGTGCGATCACCAAGAACTCAGAGCCTCAGTAGCTTTAATTATCAATCAAGGTATCTGCGAGGTAGGCACGTTGGTGTGTCTCGTCACCGAATTGATGCTGACAAAAAATCGCACGGCGAAGAAAAAGCTGTGCATCGCATTCGTAGGTGAATCCGAACCCACCGTGAAACTGAATAGCGCGGTCCCCAGCAAAAGCAAAACCTTCACTAGCGACGGCCTTTAACATACGCAACGATGTCTCTTTCTCCAGTGGGGTGCCCGTATCGTATACGGTGGCCGCGTGATAGAGATGAGAACGTGTCGCCTCCAGCCCCAGTAGCACATCAACGGTTGGATGTTTCAGTGCCTGGTAACTGCCAATATATTGGTCGAATTGTTTTCTAGTCTTCAAATATTCGACAATTAGATTGAGCGTGCTGGCATGTCCCCCTGCGATTTCCGCTGACAGCAATAACATCGCAGTCTGTTCGATCTCAACAAAGCAGGTCTCGGGTAAAACTTGATCCGGTGTTACCGTTATTCCATCGAGCGTTAAACGGTAACAACGTCGCGTTTCGTCGATGACAACTTCTCGTTGCAGTGCATGTTCGGGTATGGCTGACCTTTCAAGCAAAACAAGCCGAGGCTGATTTTCTAGCAGGATTGAGACCAGCACGATTTCTGCAAACGCGGCATCCTGAACAAAACACTTTGTGCCGGAAAGACTAATAGTATTTTCCTTCAGCGTGCCGTTACAAAGTGGTTCGGAAAGCTGCCAACTGCCGTCCGGTTCTATCAAGGCCATGGTTGCGATGGCACCGTTTGCAATCTTTGAAAGCCATGCCGACTTCTGCGCCTCGCTCCCCGCGAGTTGCAAAGTATTCGCTGAAATTGCCGACCATACCAATGGGCTAGCCATTAGGTTTCGCCCCATCGCTTCAACGACAGGAACCAGGTCAGCCACGCTAAGGCCCAGACCTCCGTGAGATTCGGGCACAGCGATCCCAGTCCAACCTAACTCCACTATCGATAACCACAGGTCAGAAGGTAGACTCTGGGCTTCTTCGGTTCTGCTGCGAACGAGGTTGATCGGTGAGTTTTTGCTACAAAAGTCCATCGCCGTATCTAGCAACATACTTTGTTCTTCGGTAAAACTAATTTGACTATTCATCGTTGTTCCTTCTTCTCCGCCTGTCCTGCTTATCCGAGACACAGGCAAATTTAGCTTTTTGGCAATCCAAGTACACGTTCACCCATGATGTTGTATTGAACCTGAGTGGTGCCGCCGCCGATGGTTGCGGAGAAAGAGTTGAAGTAAATTCGTTGCCATTTACCGCCGTCTACCGCCTCGGGAGAAATAAATCGCCCGCCATTAGCGCCCTGTAGCGACATGGCGAATTGACAGAAGCGTCGCTTTAACTCAGAGCCTCTGAGTTTGCCAGACATGGCGATAGCAGTGGGTCGTTCAGTATTTAGCGCTGGAATTTTTGTCCTGGCGCCCATCAAGACATTGCTTTTTGCTTCAATCAAAAATTGAACCATCTGGTCTCTGATCAATGGGTCTTCAAGCGCCGGTTTTCCATTTCGCTTTGAGCGACGCGCTAGTTCGAGCACGTCATTCACGTTGATGTCCATCATCGATAGGCCGCCTGCCTGGCCGCCAACATTACCTCTCTCAAACATGAGTGTGGCCATAGCAACTTGCCAACCTTCGCCTTCTCTCCCCATAATAGAGTTGGCAGGAATGCGTGCATCATTGAAAAAGGTCTGACAAAAACCGTACTCACTTGTGAGCTTTTTGATCGGTTGCGGATCGATTCCCTCGGTTTTCATCGGTGCAAGGAAGAAGCTCAATCCCGCGTATTTGCTGGGACCTTCATTTGAAGTGCGAGCGAGTAGGATCATGTACTTTGCGTATGAACCCAGGCTGGTCCAAATTTTGGAGCCGTTGATGATGTAGTCATCACCATCCTTCACTGCCTTAACCTGGGCATTGCCGAGATCTGACCCGTGGTCTGGCTCAGAAAACCCCTGACACCAAATATCATCGGCATTAAGAATACCCTTGATATATTTTTTCTTATCCTCCTCTGTACCTTGTTGGAGTATGAGAGGGCCAGCCCAGTTGAGGCCAATCGTGTTTGTCATAAAAGGCACCCGCTGACGCGCCATTTCCTGTGACACGATGTCTTGAAATACCTGCGGCTTGCCACCACCGCCGTATTCCTCAGGCCATGACATGCCAAGGTATCCCGCATCGTAGACCTTTCTTTGCCAGTCGCGGAGATATTCAAATTGTTCGTCTGTTCCCACCTCCATAAATGATTCGGGTAACAAAAATCCGGGATCGCCAGGATTGTTTTCTCTTAGCCATGCGGACACTTCCACTCTGAATTGGTCCAGCTCCTGTTCGCTTACACTCATTACTTTCTCCAGAAAAATCTTGTTGCCACTATGTTTCTATTTGGCCACCTAAAACCGGGCCACACCAAAGGTGTTGGGCTCCGTGCCGCGGTGGGTTGTTTCAAGGCAAGTCTCCAACGTAAATATCAATACTTCGCGAGTATCTGCAGGATCAATAATACCATCGTCCATCATGCGTGATGAACAGTGCATCGCCTCGGATGAATGCTCCATGCTCTCGATGATCGCCGCGCCTTGCTTCTCCATCATGTCTCTTTGTTCTTGGGGTATTTCCTGTCCCGTCAATTTTGCTCTGTCCTCGGCAATAACTCTCATGACGCCTGCTGCCTGTGCACCTCCCATGACGGCCTGTCGGGCAGTTGGCCATGAGAAAACAAACTCAGGCTTCAGTGACTTTGAACACATGGCGTAATTGCCAGCGCCGTAGGCATTACCAACAATTATGGTAAGTTTGATCGGACGGAAGTTTGCGACAGCTTGAATCATTTTTGAGCCATGTTTAACCTGGCCAGCCTGCTCTGCTTCTACACCGACTAAAAAACCCGTGGTGTTTTGCAGGAAGATCATCGGCGTATTTGTCTGATCGCAAAGCTGCAGGAACTGACTCGCCTTCTTCGCGCCTTGCGGTGTGATAGGACCATTGTTAGTAATGATGCCGCAGCGCCAGCCGCCAATGTGAGCATGGCCACAAACGGTATGCGGATCGTTGACAGGCTCGAATTCGAAAAACCTTGAACCATCAAACACCCTCGCGATGACTTCACGCATGTCGTAGGGAATCCGTTTATCTTCTGACACGATACCGCGTAGCTCCTCTGCTGGGTACAGCGGTTGTTCGACGGGCTGATCTGGCACTAGGTTTGTTGCTGCATCCGGTGGGAATTGATCAAGAATGTCTCTGGCTACCCGAATGCCGTCAGCATCACTTTCCGCAAAATATTCGCCTGTTTGTGAGACCGTCGCGTGCATGACCGCACCACCCAATGTTTCGTGATCAGCTTCTTCCCCTGTTGCTGCTTTTAACAGCGGTGGACCTGCGAGGAACAGGTGTGTTTGGTCTCTAACGAGTACAACATAGTCAGAAAGCGCTACTTGATAGGCACCCCCTGCTGTAGCGTTGCCGTGCGCCACGGTGATCTGTGGTATGCCTGCAGCGGAAAGCTCAGCTTGCTGGCAATAGACCCTGCCACCGTCGAGGAAACCATGGACGCCCCACGGGTCTGGATCGCCGCCGCCCGCAAGATTGCCACCCCCACTTTCGCTTAGACATACCAGCGGTAGTCTTGTGCTAAAGGCGATTTCTTGTAACCTTAAATTTTTTCGGGTGGTGACAGAGGTAATGGTGCCGCCTTTTATTGCATAGTTCCAGACCATCGCAAGCACGCGACGACCCTTCACGTAGCCAATCCCGACAATGAGATTTCCACCGGCGGTTTCACCTTCCTTATCGCCATTCATCCCAAGACCTGCGATTGAGGAAAGCTCCAGAAAAGGGGCGCCACGATCAAGCAAATGCGACAAACGTTCACGTGGTAATAGTTTGCCTTTCTTTTCCGCTCGCTCGCGATAGCGCTCTTCGCTTGCTCTGATATTTCGCTCAACGACACGGACCTTTTCGACATAATTGGTCATGAACTCAACATTTTCGCGGTATGCTTCGCTATTGGTATCCAGTCTTGTTTCAAGCTGACTCATCTTCAACCTCCGTTAATTTCAGTTCGACCATCAACTGTCGATTCTTTACCTGATTGCCTGTTTCCACTGCGACCTGTATCACTTCGCCGTCGCCATCGGCCAAGTGCCTATGTTCCATTTTCATCGCCTCGACGATGACCAACGGTTGATCTTTGGTGACCTTTTCTCCTTCAGCAACCAGCACCTTAACGACCAGACCTTCGGTCGAAGCGTGAATCTGACCACTACCCGAACCGTCGGCAGAAGCTGCCGGTGCATAAGTCATAATTTTTGCATTCAGGTTATCCTTGCCAAAATCGATACTTGTCTCCTCGTCAGACAAATAGAAGACGGCTTCCTTTGCGACCCCGTTGTAGTTATAGATCAGCGTGCCTGATTCACAGTGGGTAATCTGTACTAGATGTTCGTTGCCATCGACGAGCACTTCAAACCCGATATCCGTGGCCAGGCTCGTGACGGATACCTCTCTACCACCGATTAATAAGGTGTCTCGAATAAACATGGGTTCAGTGTTGCTCCAACCGCCGCTGCTCCCCGCGCTGTGTGAGCTATGATGCGCGATTAGCGCGGCATTAACGGCGATGAGCTCATCGGTGTTTTTAGCTCTAAGCTGTTCGAGTAACTGCTCGTTGATGAAACCGGTTGTGGTGTCGCCTTTCACAAAGGTTTGTTGTTCAAGTAGATCAACAAGAAAACTTTTGTTAGTGGTAAGACCAAGAATCCTTGTTTGCGTTAATGCTCTGATAAGGCGCCGCCGTGCTTCCTCCCTATCTTTTCCCCAACAGATGAGCTTTGCCAGCATTGCGTCATAATACGGCGTTATTTGGCAGCCACTGTGCAGGCCATGATCAATCCGGACGCCGACATTATCGTAAGGCTCGAAGTAGTGAATTTTCCCTGTCTGCGGCATGAAGTTGTTCAGCGGGTCCTCAGCGTAAATTCGGACCTCGATGGCATGACCATCAAAGTGAATGTCTGATTGCTCGCAAGGTAGTGGTTCGCCGCTGGCTATTCTTAATTGCCAGTCGACAAGATCAGTGTCAGTGACAAGTTCCGTCACTGGATGCTCAACCTGCAATCGCGTGTTCATTTCAAGGAAATAGAAATTTTCTTTTTCATCTACTAAGAACTCAACGGTCCCAACACCTTCGTAGTTCACTGCCTTGGCAGCGTTTACCGCCGCTTCGCCCATCTTTGCCCGCAGTGCTGGTGTCACAAAAGGTGATGGGCATTCTTCAATCACTTTCTGGTGGCGGCGTTGAGCAGAGCAGTCCCGCTCGCCGAGATGTATGACGTTACCGTGACTGTCTCCTGCAATCTGCAGTTCAATATGTCTTCCATCGACAATGGCTTTCTCAAGTATTAGCTCATCGCTACTGAAAGCGCTTGTCGATTCTGCTCGAGCTGAGTCCAGCGCATCCGGCAGCTCGGCTAAATCAGTGACAAGTCGCATGCCTCTACCACCGCCGCCAGCCGCGGCTTTCACCATGATCGGTGCACCGATCTTTTTTGCCTCCTTGATCAAATGCGCATTGTCCTGTGCAGTTCCCTGATAACCCGGGACGCAGGGCACGCCGGCCTTGATCATCAAATCTTTTGCAGAGGCCTTGTTGCCCATTAAGTTGATGGCGTCGGAAGAAGGGCCGATAAACTTAATATTATTATCTGCGCAGGCCTTGGCAAAATCGGCATTCTCCGAAAGGAAGCCATAGCCTGGATGGATTGCATCGGCGTCAGCGGCCTTTGCTGCGTTGATAATTTTATCGATGTCGAGGTAAGACTCCGCCGGTGTTTGGCCGCCGATTGCCACACTTGCATCAGCCATGGAGACGAATCGAGATTGTGCATCAGCATCACTGTGCACAGCGATAGCATCGAACCCTGCAGCCTGAACACTGTCGATGACGCGACAGGCAATTTCTGCCCTGTTTGCAATAAGTATTTTTCTCATGATGTTCTCACTTGGCAATGTCAGTGGTATGTTGTTTGGCAATTTCCACGGGTACTTCGATTATTTTTGCCCGCAGATATTCGCCCATCGTCTTTGCCTGACCGTCGATACGAACAGAGGAGGAAACTCCCTCGCCGAGAATGCCATGAATATAAAAGTTCAAGGCATGCAGGTTTGGCAGCTCAAAACGCTCGATCTTGAATTCCGCCGTGTCGGCTAATAGTGCCTGGAATCTTTCGACGGTTAAAAACGCATGCAGGAATCCAAATGCTTCAGGTGTTCTGGCCCAAATACCAACGTTTGCATTACCTCCTTTGTCGCCAGAACGAGTTCCAAACAGACGACCGAAAGGGATTCGTATGGTCTCACCCTGAGGGTATTCAGGGATTTTCACCGGCATTTTCTGGTAGTAAATAGCTTCGAGGTTGAGCTGGTTTGTAGGCCGAACATCGATTGATTTGCCATCCATGTGAACCGTCTCAATGATGTGTTTACTGTCCACCAGAGCTGGCCAATAGGAAATGTACGCGCCCCCAGCGCCTGCTGAGCTGGAGCCGAACCCAGGAAAGCTGGCGAGCGCCAACTCAATTACCTTGGCTGAAAAAATTCTGCCAACCAAGGCTGAATCTTTCGATTTGACATTAATTCTGAGCCGCGCATAGGCTTCTTCGTTTGTCTTTGGGTCTTCCTTGTCGTTGCGGATGAGTTGAATCGTGACATCGTCAAATTGTTCCTGACCTCCAACAGACTGGAACAGTGTATCGGTGAACATTTCGGCTTTTTCCTCGATGTCCAGACCGGTTAGCAGCATTTCCATGCTGTTGCGAAAACCACCAGCAGTGTTGATACAAACCTTGTGTGTGGCTGGCGGACTGCTGCCACGGCAGCCTGAAACATAGACCCGGTCGTCACCCTGTTGTTCAATGCTCATGGTGTCAAAGTGTGCAATGACATCAGGGTTTAGATAAGCCGGTGAGCTGATCTCATAGAGCAGTTGTGCTTTAACTGTACCGACAGAAACCAGTCCGCCTGTCCCGGGGTGTTTGGTGATGGTGAAGTTTCCATTCGCTTCAATTTCTGCGATGGGATAACCCATATTGTGGAAGCTCGGCACTTCCTGAAAGAAGGCATAGTTACCACCCGTCGCCTGTGCGCCACACTCAATAATGTGTCCAGCGGCAAGTGCGCCGGCAAGTGCATCATAATCCTGTCGTTGCCAGTTAAATTTCCATGCTGCAGGCCCGATGACAACCGCTGCATCAGTCACTCGTGGACAGATGACGACATCCGCTCCCATATCCAGTGCCGTTTTGATACCCCACGCACCTAGATAGGCGTTCGCAGTGACGGGTGGCTTGTTTCCATCGGCAAGGTTTTGTTGAGTATCGATGTTTTCGAACTGTTCGCCTTTTTCCTGCAAATCAGCAAGTCGAGGCATAAGGTCATCACCTTCGATGTAGGCTACCTTTACATCAAGATTTAATTCTTTTGCTATTTCTGAAACGGCAACAGCCATGCCTGACGGATTAAGTCCGCCGGCATTTGTCACAATTTTGATGTTTTTTTCCATACAAGTGGCGAGGACGTCTTTTACCTGCTTCAGGAAAGTGCCCACGTAACCGGCATCCGGCTTTTTCGAACGCTGGTTGTACAAAATTGTCATCGTCAATTCTGCAAGGTAATCACCGGTGAGCACGTCGATAGGACCACCGTCCACCATGTCTTTTGCTGCGCTGAGTTTGTCGCCGTAGAAGCCGCTGCAGTTTGCGATCTTTATCGTGTCAGTCATTGTTAGTTACCCATCAGATAATAATTATAGTGGTATGAGCCTCTAAATTTGAGGATCCTCTCGAAGTTGCATCAGGGGTGATATGAGCGTGATCCATTTTTTGATGTACCTAAGACTCTGGGCTCTATCATTGCCATAGTTCTCCTGTACTAGCAGACCTCTCATAAAGCTACGAGTCATGTTGATCAACATGACTATCTCATCATCATCTCCAGAGATTGCCTCGTATTGCGCCAGGGATTGTTCATCTAATGCTTGTCCCCAGTCCAGCAAATCATCCGCGACTCGCGCCTGAAGTAATTCATCGGTACGTGCTGCATTAAGAATTTCAAGCAGCGCCCTGTAGGCCGGTGTGTTGATGTACCTTGTCCAGGCGACCATCAGCGCCTCCTCGATATTCGAGGGCGTATGCTGGGCTCGCTTAAAGGGTCGCTCTAACAACCTGTTGAGTGTGGCTGCAATCAGGTCTTCTTTTGAGGGGTAATGATATTGAAGTGCACCTTTGGAGAAACCTGCGGCAGTCGCTACGCGATTTAGTGAAGTCTCGGCGTAGCCGACATCCACGAGTGAGCCGATGGTAGCCTCGCAAATAGCCTCGCGAGCACGAATGCTTTTTGCCTGTTGTTTGCCGATAGCAGGCGCGCTGGACATGGACACTAGTCCTCTGGCACCCAAGAGGGTTTGCGTTTTTCACGAAAGGCTTTCATGCCTTCGGCACCTTCTTCAGATTTGAACATGCGCACGCTCCAATCACCTGTTTCAGCGAAGCCCTGGGCAATGTCTAACTCGGAGACGCGGCGAACCAGTTTTTTACATTCAACAACCGCATTAGGTCCACCGAGATTAATCATGTCGATTTCTTCCTGAACGGCACTCTTCAGCTGATCTTTTGGTACGGCGCGGTGGGCAAGGCCGAAATCTACCGCCTGGCTGCCGGTAAACCTTTCGCCGGTGAGAAACAGCTTCATGCCATGATGAGTGCCGAGTTTAGGTAGACACACGACTGAAATAACCGCGGGGATAACGCCTATCCTGACCTCGCTGAAGCTGAATTGTACGTCTTCAGCCGTGATGACAATATCTGCAGCGCCAACGAGTCCAAGTCCTCCGGCAAATGCTGCGCCGTTGACGGCAACGATGACAGGTTTCTGGCTGTCAAGAATGCGAGTGAGCACATCAGGGTAGGGTACTGATTTACCGCCTCCGTCGATGGCCTCGCCTGGCGGGCTCTTAAGGTCGGCGCCGGCGCAGAAGGCAGGGTCACTGCCAGTAATGACAATCGAGCGTACGTCGGGATCGTTGTTAGCTGTAATCAAGTGTTCATTAAGTTCATTGACCAAGACGGCGGATAACGCATTGCGGTTTTCCGGCCTGTTCAATGTGATCCAGGCGGCGCCTCCTGCCACTTCATAAAGCGTTGCTTCGGTTCCCGACATAGAAATTCTCCTAGACTGTTTACCCAGAGGTTAACAGAATAACAATCCAGTCGGAATGTTTTTTGCTCACCCCTCGCGGTGCTTCCTTTCCCAAGCACCACCGGCGCGAATCAGAAGGGGCCCGATGCAGGCGACAAGCATGAGACCTGCCAGCAGCAGAAATGCCATCTTGTAGCTACCGGTGGAGTCGTAAATGAAACCGGCAAGAGGAGAAGCGGATATCACAAGGGGTAACTCGACGAGGCGTAAGATGCCATTAGCCTTGCCAAAAGATGCGTTACCAACAGCAACAGAAAGTGCAAAGGTTCTTAAGGGGCTCATACCGGAAAGACCAAAACCATAAACGATCCCCGCGATTAGGGAGGTGAAAAAGTCGCTGGCAAACGCGAGCAGGATGAGCGATGTCGCCTGAAACAGTAGTGCCATCCATATCGTGACTCTTGCACCAAAGAAATCCGACATCCAGCCAACAACAGGTTTCCCGAGCGCTGCGAAGAGCGCAGTAGCAGAGAGAATATATGCGGCTTCGGATCCGGGAAGCCCGATGTCTGTGAGGTGACCGAACAGGTGCAACATGACCGCAGAGTAGACACATCCCATGGCACCAAACATGAGCCCGATACTCCAGAAAGCGGGGAAACGGATCATTTCCTTCCAGTGCCAAATTCTGGATTCAGTCTGATCTTCGACCTCTGTTGTCTTGTGAGCTTCAGAATAGACATGCCCATCCCGTACTTCGCCTATTTCCTCGGGTCGGTTTTTCAGGAAGTAGATAACGAGAGGTATCAAAATACTGGGCACGATGATCGCAAATACCACAAATGCGGAACGCCAACCTATGGCCTCAACAAGGCTGGTGACAAGAGGCGGCATTACCACACCTGCGAGTGACGCACCTAGCACGCCAAGGGATATCGCTCGCCCGCGCCAGTGGTCGAACCAACTGATAATCGTCCTGTGCCAGGCGAGGTTACCCATGCAAGTCATGCCCAGCCCCATACCTATCCCGACGATTAAATAGAATTGGATGAGGTTCTGACAAAAGGACAAGAGTAGGTAGGAACCGGTGACAAAGCCGATGCCGACGAGAATCACAGTTTTTGGAGAGTATTTGTCGAGTATGCCGCCAATAAACGGCGCAACCAGGGCGCTGGTGACGGCGGCTATCGAAAATCCCATGGCGATCTCGAATCTGCTACCACCGGCTAGTTCTTCCGCGAGGGAAGGCAAGAAAACGCCGCGAGAATAGGAGTAAAACCCGGTGCCTAGAAACGTGAGCACTGCACCGACCAGAACAATGACCCAGCCGTAAAAGAATCGTTCGGTAGGTCTAGCGGCTACCCTCATAGGTGCTCCGTGGCGTTCACTAGAATATACGCCGGCGAGTTAGCCCGAGCAAGGGGCGCAAACGAAGCTAATTGATGGCATAACAGCGCACATCTCTCGCCCCCATCATGCCGTTTTCGAACATGAATCCCGCACCACCGCTTATCAATAAATCATCTTTTCCTTGCAGAACGTCGTAGCCATCGAGTTGCACTTTGATGTCCTTGCCGCGACACACAACTTTTAACGCATAAAGTTTATCTTGTTCCCATTGCATGGATAGCGTGTCGAGATTAATTTCATCGAGTATTTCTTCACCGTAAAAGCGTTGTATCAAGCGGAGCAGGTTTCCCTCGATAGTGATCGCCATATAACGTTGTTTTCCCTGGTATCTAACAACAAGACCCGCCTTTGTCGCCAAGTGAACTTTGATTCGTGCCTCGAAGCAGTAGTCTCGCCATTGCGTTGTTCCGCATATGAGTTCACCGCGTCCCTCGTTCTTGCCAAATTGGGTTTGCCGCTCATCGTCGTCGGAAAATTTACCTCTGCCGATGTCCGCGTCAAACACCCAGCCATTAAACTGAACGTTGCCGCCCCATGGGCTCCCTTGATAAAACTTGTCCGGAAAAGTGACGTCGAAATTTCCTTCGATGAATACTGCGTCAACGAAAATTTCTCCATAACAACTGCTCTCTGCGCTTATTTCAAGTCCGAAGTCACGTACTAAACCTGAGGGTAGTTGAGGAATATCAAAGCTGGTATCAAACGGTGTCTGCGCTTGCAGCAACAAACGCGAACTATAGTAGCGCTCGGTGCTTCCCTCTTCTGTGACAAATAAACGTAAGGTTGCTGGGGCCGAGCGTGTTCCGCAGGTGCCGCTTAATCTGACCGTGTTGCCAGGGAACATTTTTGGACTACCCATCAGGCTGTAGCCGCCGTTATTGCCGGACCTGAGCAGGGGTGTGGAAAGCACAGCTTTTCTCGATTTATCTAGTGAAAAATCGACCCGCATTGATCGATCGCCGAGAGCGGAATGACCCGTAACGTTGGAAACTTCGCAGGTGTTTCGATGATTGAAGTTCCCGGTTTCAGCCATGTAACCATGGAGCGAGCCGGGTAACTCGAATGAATGCCAGGCGCCGTTTTTTACAACGTTGGGTTCTGGCCATTTCATGATTTTTCGGCCAATAGCTTCAAGTTTTCGCGCGATGATTGCGCAATCCGTAACACCTTCGGTCCCCTCTGCTGTTGGCATGAGGAGCCTGTCTGCAGTGGGTAGCTGGAATTCGTAATCTTGATTGATGCCGTCTAAACCAACAACAAGCCCCATGACAGCGCCGACATTTGCTGCGTTGCAATCAGTATCCCACCCTGCGGTATTAATAATATTCTGGGACAGATGAAAGTTGTCAGGCGCATAACTCCAAGCCATGACCATCAGGGCGTGATTTGGGATAACATGACAGTTACCACCGTAGCGGTGATAGCCGTATTTTTCATCTATCCGCTCGAAGGTTTTGCGCCAGTCGGCATCTTCGTTACGCCAGCAGCGAACATCACGGTGTACTTCGGCGATGAGGCTGTCAGCAGGGATGAAGCTCACACCTAGGTCTAGTAACGCGAACATATCTTTCTCTGTAAAAGCCGCGCTGACCATCGCGGCCACAACTTGAGCAGCGAATACTGCTTCACCGTCATGTGACACACGGGCAGCTTTTTCCGCGATTGAGACGGCCAAGGTTGGATTTCCCGGAGTCACCATGCCAATTGCATCGATGAAAATTTGGGCACCTATCTGCTCCGCGACAATCTTCGAGTTGAGCTCCATTGAGCCAGACCTAGGGGCTTTAATTCCATTTTTCAATCTCAAGTAAGCCGTATGCTCAGTGGAGTGTCCCATACCACCCCACCAGAGAATCGTTTTATCTTCAACGAGATAGTTAAGCCAAGTGTCACCGAAGAACTCGGTCGGTGTGTTTTCATACAGACCGGAATCTTCTAACGCTCGAACGAAGGTGAATGTGCCCGTGATGTCATCGTCAGCAACGATAAGAGGAACACCCGTTTTAGAATGGGTGTCTTGCTCCTCATGCACGTAGCGATCAATCTCGCCAAATTTCGCTTCAATATGTTTTTTGCTCCAGCCCTCAAAGGGCCGACCCATGTAAACGCCGATAACCTTGCCAAGTACAGCGGCATAAATTTGGTCGAGATAGTGATCTTGTAATGCCATTTTTGTCTTCCTGTTGGCGCGCTGCTTTGGCGCTTCTTATATTGTTTTCTCGTAGCAGTCTCTGCGCTTGGTGTCTCTATCATGATACATTTATCATACACTTGAGGTCGAACAGAAACAGATAAGGAACGAACCATTATGCCGATCAGTCCGGAAACGATTTCACGACTTGGTCTCGATAAGACAATAGCTGCCTCGGTAAATGGCAGAGAGAATGGTGTCAATAATCAATCGGAATGGGACGCGGCTTATTATCCGTGCGCTGAAGCCTATCCCGCCGAGGATGTTGCCAGGGGTGCGGTGACCCGATTTGAAGAATGGTCTGAAACAGAAATTTATGCCGGTACTACTCGAGACCTGTGGGTATATCTGCCTGCGGTTCAGAGCGATGCCTATCGCATTATCGTTTTTAACGATGGTGCTTTGTATATGGGTCGAAACGGGCCTGTCAGGGCGACGAATGTGTTGGATGTCTTGCATGCTAATGAGGAGATACCACCGACCGCCGCTGTTTTTGTCAATCCCGGGCGGCCCGACCATGCGGTAGAGCGTCCGATTGCATCATACAATGACAGTGCCGCACAACGTAGTCTGGAATACGATCAGCTTTCTCCCGCATACGGGGACTTTCTCTTTAGCGAATTATTACCGTTTGTTGAGGCGCACTTTAAAATTTCGATCAACGACAATCCTGATGATCGAACATTGTGTGGCATCAGTAGCGGCGGTATTGCTGCATTTACGGCGGCGTGGCATCACGCTAACCAATGTACGCGCGTGATAAGTCATTGTGGTTCGTACACAGATATTTGGGGCGGACATAACGTGCCATCCTTAATTCGTCAGAACGAGAGAAAACCCATTCGCGTATTTCTTCAGAGCGGCGCCAACGATGCCAATACGCCGTTTGGTCACTGGGCATTGGCTAATAAAACCATGGCAAGTGCCCTTGAGTGGGCAGGGTATGACTATCGGTTTGAGTTTGGTACCGGGGGGCACAATCTGAATCATGGCGGGGCAATATTTGCGGATACCCTGCGATGGCTTTGGCGCGGTGAAAATTAACGACCTATGCTCGCACGAGGTGTTGCTGAGATAATCACCTCGCCGCTGTCGTGCCAGGCTTTCTTCTCAGCATCTGGGGACTCCGATACAAACCAGCCTGTCCAGCCCGACAGTAGATCAAAGAGCAGAGCGGTCCAGTTTGAAAACGCCAACAGTGTTTTGCGCTTCGCTTACCGGGGGAAAGCTGCTAACGATATCTGGATAGTCAGCGCGATATTTGTCAGCATAGGCGGTAACGATGGGTTCCAATCCCGATGTTACTTGTACTGCATTCAGACTGTAGGTGTTGTCTCCCGCTCTCATCTGAACGTTAGCGCTGTCGCCTATCATTTCCACCCAGCCGCTTTCTCGGCTCCCGACAACGTAGAGTTCACTATCAACTTCTACCACCCAGATAATGACAACCCTTGGTATGGTGCCCGGTACCCGGAGACGTATTTCATCGCGATTAGCTGTGTTTCCCCAGTTGTCAGGTACAGGCGTTTCTATGCCGCCGATAAATATTCCCGGCATGGGACCGATAGGCGCCACGGCAATGACGATAAAGGTAGTGAGGACGAGTACCAGAGCGGATGTTTTTGCTATTTTGTTCATTTTTACTCCAAGTAATTCACTTAGGTGGCAACGAAGGACTAGCTGTGCTGGGTCATTAATACTTCGGTTGAGTCCAGATCCTCGCGAAGCGTTGTTGCGCCGAGGAAATAGTGGACTGCAGCCCAGAGATTTGCCAGCACACAAAGGCAGAGCGCATAGCGCAGGGAATGGATCTCGAAGCTTGGGTTCAGCAGATCACTTGCGATACCGACAAAATAGGGCCCAAGCCCCATACCGATGATGTTGAGCATAAATAGCAAGAGTGCTGAGGCGACTGCACGCATGCGTAAAGTGACCAGTGCTTGAGTCATCGCGAATGAGGGGCCGAGGTACATACCGCCTAATATCGATACTACCGCGAGTGCAGGAATAACGGTCCAAATATCGTCATAGAGATATGCGGTAAATTGAAACGGCACCATGACGAGGGTTGAAATACCTGCGATCCATAAATACCAGCGGCGGTCATCAGTCCAGTCACTGAGTTTGTCGCCAAGATACCCGCCACCAAATGTGCCTATAGCGCCAATACCGGATATTATTGCCAACCATGAACCGACTTCCGTGATGGGCATTTCGTGGCTTCTGATCAAAAACGGCGCATTCCAAACCCCGGCGCCATAGCCTACAAATGCGTGTAAACCGGCGGCAAAGCCAAGGTGTCTAAATGACTTTCGCTGCCAAAGGAACTTGAATACTTCTTTCAGCGCTGGCGCAGGCTCGACATTTTTAGCCGCTGCGGCTTTTACTGCGGCGCTCTCGGACATGCCGCGGGGTGGTTCGCGCAGCGTCGTGAGGATGATGCCGGCGACGAAAATGCCCGGTAAACCAACAAGCAGAAAAGTCATTCGCCAACCAAGTTCAGCCGCACCCCATCCACCGACAAAGTTTCCGATCATTGAACCGAAAGGAATGCCAAGGGCATAGATTGATAAAGCCGTGGCGCGTTTTTCCACGGGAAAGTAATCAGAGATCAGAGAGTGTGAAGGCGGGCTGGCACCGGCTTCGCCGACCCCAACACCGATTCTTGCGAGCAACAGCATTAGAAAGTTGTTAGCGGCACCGCATAGCGCGGTCATGGCACTCCAGATAATCATGGATATCGCCAACACCTTGGTGCGGCTCCAACGATCCGCTAGAGATGCGATTGGGATACCAAGGGTGGCATAGAACATGGCGAAAGCCAGTCCTCCAAGCAAGCCCAGTTCGGTATCTGACAGCAAAAGTTCTTGTTTAATGGGCTCAAGCAGAATCGACAATATTGAGCGGTCGATAAAATTAACGACATAACCGAGAAACAAAATCGCTAGTGCGTAATTTCTATAGCCTGGAGAATAGATCGTATTTGCTGTTGTGGCTTTTGACATATCTGAAGTAACGTCGCACAAATGTTGTCACAAGAGCTTAGACTGTATCAGCTTTAATGCGCGCCAGTCGAATAAGACTAATTTTTACCGCCGCCACGTGCCCAAGAATTCCTCAGCATGCGGCATGCCTGCTTCTTCGACGGCTGTCTCCAGCGCCTCGAAATTGAACGGTATGCGAATTTGTTCGATGCTGGGGGTGCTGTCGCGTATATCCACGATGGCATAGTCGGAGTATGGCAACCCGATGGGTGGAAGCACATCGGCCTCTTCAAAAGGAATGGAGGTACTGCCAGTATTTACGGCGATTCCCGCCCGCAGATGGCGAACGAGCGGCACATGCGTATGCCCTGCTAATATGATGTCCGCATCGTGTTGTTCGAGCCACGCGTTGATTTTTTTCGAAGGTGTTTCCGCCAGCAGCCCTTCAGTAATAGAGTCTGGCGAACCGTGCACCATCAATAATCTAAGCTGATCGACTTCTTCAATTATCGAGATTGGTAGAGATTGAAGCCATTCGTAAGCATCTTCGGTCAGCCGCTCTCTCGTCCAGTCTTCGATGTCTCTTAGCAGAGGAATTTCTGGGTTTTCATCAAGTGAATCATGATTGCCTCTGATGGTTGGGATGTTTAGGCCTCGAAGCCGCGCCACAACCTGCTCGGGTTCCGGGCCCATATCAATGACGTCACCAAGGCAGTAGATTTTGTCGACACCTCGTTTTTCGCAGTCCAGAAGAACATCATCAAGTGCTTTGAGGCACGAGTGCAGGTCTGAAATAAAGGCAATCCGCATGTGTTTGATCACTTCCGCTGAGTGGAATAGTTGTTAGCCGCCGAATGATTATCATATAGTACCGAGTGAAAACATAAGTAGCGATGAGAAGATCATAAAAATAATCACTCAGTCTGTATTGGCCTTGATGGTATCGATGACGTTAAGCATGGTTGCCGACGCCGCAGCTAAAAACCCTGTGGTTAGTGCGGATAATGATGTGATGAAGCTCACGTTCCTTGGCACCGGTGCTCCAAGACCCTCAACCGAAAGGTACGGTCCAAGTATTCTAATCGAAGCGGGTAATCATAGAATTCTGGTAGATGCTGGGCCGGGCATGCGGGAGCGACTGTTTGAAGCGGGCGGCTTTGAGGCAATCTCTGGTGTGGATCATGTGCTGGTGACCCACCTTCATTTCGATCACACCGTGAGCATCTCCAGCGCCTGGCTAAGCGGTTGGTTGTTTGGCAGGCGAGTGCCTCTGGTTGTGCAGGGGCCGAGTGGTATCAAAAGTATGATGGAACATATCCAAAAGGCTTACCAGTGGGATATCGACTATCGGGTGATGGTTGGTGTACCCGTCGAAGGTAGTGAACTTGTCGTAAAAGAGGTTTCAGAGGGCGTGATCTTAGAGCAACAGGGGCTCCGCATTACCGCATTTCAGGTCGAACATATGCCGGTTGATTTGAAAACGCGTGAATTGTTAGGGTTGCGCGGTGAAACCCTTGGCTATCGTGTGGATTACAAGGGGCATTCAGTCGTTTTCTCCGGAGATACGAAAACTTCAACAAAAAGTGACATCCTCAAATATGGTCAGGGTGTCGATCTTTTGATCCATGAGGTTCAGGTGCCTTCTCCTGGAGCGACGCCTGAAGCCAACTTGGCGAACGTGAGTTTAAGTGTCCATTCAACACCGGCCGAGGTAGGCTTTGTGTTTGCAAAATCCAGACCGAAGATGGCTATTTACTCCCATATCATTCCCCCGGGTACTACGGCAGAAGATTTAATAAAGTTAACTAGACCCTATTACGATGGCCCCTTGACGGTCGCGCATGATTTTATGGAGATAACATTATCAGGTGACGAAATTATCATTGGTGATCGAGAGAAACAGGGTGATGGCAAATTCGAAGATTCCAAAGTACTTGATGAATAGTTTTCTAAGAGTAGGGTTTCTGTAGAAATATCATTTAACGCTTCTCCCTTGTTCGGGAGTTTAGCGGGCAGCAGGAGTGAAGAAGATGAAGGCAGCAGTCTTTCATGGACCAAGAGATGTTCGTTTTGAAGAGGTAGAGAGACCTCAGTTGAAAGAAGGTGAGGTGTTGCTCCGAGTTAAAGCATGCGGTATCTGTGGCTCTGATTTGCACACTTATCGTCACGGTATGTTCCTTGATCTTGGTAACCGGATTGAATCAGGCAGGGTCATGGGACATGAGTTCAGCGGTGAAGTTGCGGATATATGCGGAGAAGTCCCTGGTGTCAGTATTGGTGATCGGGTCACAGCGGTAGGCATGGGCGGAAATGCAGAGTTCGTGAGATTGTCAGCAGAGATGGCTAAAAACATCGTGCACCTTGACGATAGCGTGAGTTTTGTCGAAGCCGCTACGACTGAGCCGTTAGCGACATCCCTGCATGCGGCGAATCTTGGTAAAGCAGAGGATGGAGAAACTCATGTGGTCATGGGTGCAGGCATCATTGGGCTCGGTATTTTGCAGTGTATAAAAGCAAGGTCTTCTGCGAGGGTGATTGTTGTTGATTTGTCAGACAAGCGCCTCGCAAAGGCAAAAGAGCTGGGTGCTGATATCACAATTAATGCCAGGGAAACTGATGCCGTGCAAGAAATACTTGCGCTCACCGATGCGACGCAGCTTGGTGTTGTGGAAGCGGTTGATGGCAAAATAGATGCGGTATACGACAGTGCCGGTATGGGCAAAAACTTTAAGGGTAAAAGTGTACTGGAACAGGCGCTTTCGATTGCTAGTGTTAACGGGAGAGTGGTTGTCGTTGCAGTGTACGAGCAGGATGTCAGCATTGACTATAATATTGTTGTTAGAAAAGGGCTTCAGCTTCTAGGGTCCTGGGCATGGACGATGGAAGAGTTTGTAGAATCTGCAGAGCTGATTAGTGCCGGAAAAATAGATCGAATGCCGCTCGTCAGTCACCAATTTCCACTGGAGCAGGCAAGTAACGCCTATGAGACGCAATTGCTGGCTGACGAAGCGGTGAAGGTTGTGTTTACTCCCTAGCGTTTAGTGTCGGCACTCGACCAGTAAGAGTGTGTCCCAACACAAATCCTTTGGGGAAGTTCAATTCTGGCGATGGGGCCCGTGCCGATGTCTTTGGCATCAAATATCTGACACTGAGAGCTATCGGTGTTCATGTCTGTCGTGTAGGTGATGACATAGCCGTCGTCTTCGCCGGTCCCTGCGGGTGATGGTGCCATCGGACTTTCGCTGGCAAAAACCCCATCTGGAAATTTATATTGTTGGCGTTGCCCTGTGGTTGCATCCAGTCGAACAAGGCCATCAAAAAGAAACCACCCTGGTTTCGTCGTCATTGCCCAAGAATACTTGTAGGGTTTGCCTGCAACCTTCGGGTTTATCATGCCAAATTCTGACAGCGCCTCCTCCAGTGGTCCTTCGATGACTGCACCGGTTTTCATGTTAAAGCGCCAACGATAAGCGTGCGCGCCTATCGCATTTATGTCCAACATCGTAAACGGTTTGAGTCCATCTGGCAGACCGTGAGTGACGGTGCCTTTTGCTGGGTCTTGCTTGTATCCATCGAGAATTATTTCATCACCTTGCTCAAACGCGTTTATCCAGTGCAACACATACGCTGGCGCTGCTTCGAACCAAACGATGTCTTCTGGTCTTCCTCGTCGAGGCACGATGGCAAAACGACTCGGCAGTCGATGAAATCGAACCGCATAGGCACCCTGTTTCAATGCCTCGTCGTCCCAGAACAAGGGTAAATCGTTCAAGATAGCGTAGTTAGTTGTGAATGCCATATCATGTGGCAGGCGCGGGCCGGGCAACTCAACCGGAATGTAATGAACTAACTCTCTGTTATTATCAACCACGCCATAGTGCATATAAGGTGCTTGCGTGGAATAGTTGAAAAACAACATTTCTCCCGTTGCTTCGTCGACTTTAGTGTGAGCGGAGACTCCCCAGCCGGGCGTCACGCCCTTGACCCAATTTGCTTTACCAAGAGGTTCGAGGGTGATTGGATCCGTTTCGTAGATGTCGCCGCACTGATAGAAGCTGGTTGCCGCAACGCCACCGTGCACAACCACATCTGTGCTGGAGGAATCTTTGAGTTTGGTTCTGGCGCCGCAACCATCTCGCAGCGATTTATCCGGTCGCTCCCGAAGCCCTGCCCATAGGGGTTTGCCTTCAGTATTTTCAGCGGCCAACCCATCGGTTGGCATAAACCGATTACGATATTCGCAGCGGCCATTCTCGAAGCTGATCGAGTGCAGCATGCCGTCACCATCGAAGGGATGATAGCGGCCGAGTGAATCGTGTACCGGGTTTTCAGTATTGCGGATGTAAACACCGTTCAGATCAGGCGGTATTTCACCGAGTACCGTCGGCTCAATGACATCATATTCCCGCATGTTGGGTGCCCAGGGCCCTGTTCTGTAGGGGTGGTCATCGTCAGAGGGCAGTGTGCTGGGTGTGTCGCTAATCAGTGTCGATTTCATTCGTATTCCTGAATTGGCTTCAGCCTGAAGTAGTATTGAAAGTGTAACCGAAAGCTTACGCTGATCGAAACTATCATGGCGTCAAAAGCATCAATTACTTCTTTTGTGCAACCCAGATAATGTGGCGGGCACCCTTTCCCTGGTGCGCTCGAACGCGCTTTACTTCAACGCTAAATCCGGATTTTTTTAACAGATTTGTGAATTTATCCGATGGCGAAGCCGACCATATGGCGAGAATACCTGACTTTTTGAGCGCTTTCTTGGCCATTTTCAGACCATCAATTGAGTACAGGTTGTCATTTTGGGGATGCGTCAGTCCCTCCGGACCATTGTCTACATCCAGCATGATGGCGTCATAGGCGCCAGCGTTCTCCGATATCAGATTTGCGACATCTACTTCCAGTACCGTGACCCGTTTGTCTCTTAATGGGTTGCTGGCAAATTCACCGACCAGTTCCTGGTTCCATTTCACTACGCCGGGGACCAGCTCAGCGACTGTCGCCCTGGCATTGTTGGGCAGTGCCGCGAGTGCAGCCGCCAGCGTAAATCCCATGCCAAGCCCGCCAACAAGTACAGATGCAGATTGTTTTTCTGAAAAGGGCCGGCATGCTAATTCCCCCAGCGCATCCTCTGAACCGTGTGTTCGGCTGCTCATCAGGTCGCCAGGGCTGCTTTTAATCCTGATAACAAACTCTTGGTTTCGTTTGAACAGACGCAGCTCTCCACCATTGTTCGGGATAGCGGCGGTATCTATTAGCTCCCAACTACTCATTAAAAGTCCTGGTTTATTCGGGGGTTAGTGGCGATGACGTTCGACGCGGTCGCTCATCCTACAAACTCTGCGCCCGATGAGCTATAAAAACCTGTTGATGAGGAAATTTAATCAATTCTTGTGAGGTGCGCACGGTTGTGCACAATGATGGTATACCTTTCAGGTGGATTCCATGTACGAGTTGCCTTCACTGAAACACAAAGCGATTGTTGCTGAGTTCAAGTCTGCTGGTGTGGCGTGGGTAAATGCTTATCCATCGCTGATGGCGGATTGTGTTGACCGTTGGGGGTTAAAACTGTTGGGAACCGCCTCCGCAGGGCTGCCGATTAATATGATTCATTATGCGGAAACTCGGGAGGGGCATCCTGTCGTGCTCAAGGTCGGGGTGCCTCATCCTGAGCAGAAAACAGAATTGCTTGCCTTGCGTTACTACGAGGGTCGGCATGCCGTGCGGGTGATTGATTGGGATGACAAATCTGGCGCCATCCTGATGGATCGGATTTTCCCTGGTACGAATCTTCGGGCGTATGGATTCAGGGCAGACAGAAATGAGGCGACAGGCTCGCAGGTTAGCATTGAGTTGATGAATGCGTTGCCTGTTCCGGCTGTTGCTATTGATGGGTTGCCAACTTTTGATGAATGGTTAAGTTTGGCTTTCAGTCGCTTTAGAAATCATACAAAAAGCAACGATCATTTTCTGGGTTTCATCAATCTGACCGAGTCTTTGTATGCTGAGATTAAAACGACTTACCCTGAAACATTCCTTTTACATGGAGATTTACATCACGAAAACATTTTGCGCGATGACGCGGTGGGTTGGGTTGCTATTGACCCTAAAGGAGTGATTGGACCGAAAATAATAGAGTGCGGCAGGTTTATCCAGAACTTTATCGAAGATGAAATTCCGAGTGCAACGTCATTGGGTGATGCCACCGATAAAGAGATTATGTTGATTCTTGAAGAGCGACTAAAGGTGTTCAATAACATAACCGGATTTGATCGGCATCACCTTGCCATGGTGACTTTCATCGATCAGGTGTTGAGTACCTGTTGGAGTATGAACTCGGGTCAGGTCGTGGGTCTGCGAAAGATCAAGCTCATAAAAAATTTGTTGAATGATGTGTGATTTTGGGCTGCTTGGTTCTCACCTTTAATCTTTAGGTGCACGTCTGCGGCGATACTCTGGTTTCGAGCTTGGTATGCAAGCGCATGGGTCGTCGTTTCCCGATGTAAACTCAGTGACTTGTTTGTCGAGCGCTCAGGTGGTTATTGAGAAGACTGCAAGACCTCGGCGCGCCTGACCTGAGGTTGAAAAATGATGATGAGCGTGACGAGGGCAAGTGTTGTGATTGCCAGCAATGGGAATAATACCGGTAGGGTTAACCATTGACCGAGTAACGCGACAGGCATGGTCATCAGCTGTGCAAAAGCCATGTTCATTTGGAATATGCTCATGATCCGCCCCCTGAACTCATTAGGCACTAAGTGCTGGATCAGAATCGTGCTTGAGACCATGGTTGTTGTCATGCCAATGCCTAATCCAAGATTGCCGATGATGGCGTTGATTGGCGTATGATCGGAAACGAAAAAAACAAAAGATAACGAGAATATAAGTGCGCCTGCGACCAGCATAAATCCGCGCTGTTTAATCGAAGCAAATTTAGTCATAAGCATGGCGGCGATAAGTGACCCAACACCCCAGAACATCACAACGTAACCCATTTCGGCGATTTCGACACCGACAACCGTAGTGACCCAAGTGGGCCCAAGACTAGCGGTTGCGGGGTAACCAAAACTCATCATGGCAACGATCAAAATGATGACCCAGAGAATGACTGTGTGACCTCTTGCGTATTGCAATCCCATTTTTACATCGTTGAATGCTTCGCTAACACCATACCTTTGGTCCGCTTTCGATATCTGTTCGTCATGGGGCGCATATGACATCAAGTTGATGCAAATGATGGAAAGGATTAGACCCGCTATGCTAAACAGATAGGCACCGCCAAAACCAAGCCCGTCTATTAGCATGCCAGTGAAGAGCATGGCGAGGGGCATCGCTACTTGACCTGCAACTTGATTGAGAGACATGCCCGCTGGGGTCAATGCAGGCCCGAGTACATCGGGCAAAATTGCCAGTCGAGTCGGCCCATCGATACTTTGTAATCCTGAACTTAGGAATGTCAGGAGAAAGAAAATAATAAAACTAAAGGTGTCTCCAACACTGTATAACATCAACATAGCGATGCCCGCTGTGGTGACAATCTGCAATGACAAGATCACCAGTAAAATATTTTTGCGGTTGTATCGATCTGCAAGGGCACCGCCATAAAGGCCGAAAGCCAGCGCGCCTACGCCTCTGCTGGTTGCAATGAAGGCCACGAGGATAAGCCAGATTTCAGGCGGGGCGAAGTGCTGAACCCAGAGAATTTGCGTGATGAATTGTAATGGCATCAACATTTGACCAATAGCAAAACCCAATAATAGATATCGGAAGTCGCGATTGATCAGCGGGGCGAATGAGCCTGACAAGTGTGTAGTGTTCCTTTCGCGTTTAAAGTGGCGTTTAGCGTAGAAAGCCAGATTGATTTTTTAGGCTTTCAATGGTTTCGTTGACCAACGCATTCATGATGTCCGCGACCGGCTTTACTTCATTAAAATAGCCAATGCTTTGTCCTGCACCAGAGTGAATGAGTGGCTCAATATCATGCTCCTCAATCGCGCCGAGAAGGTCTCCTACGAGTACATCCTGATAAGGCATTTTCAGTGGAGCAGGGGCATCTTCGGCTTCCCATGCCTGACTCCACCCAGTGCGGACCTGACGAAAGGTTTTTCCTGACTCAGATCGGGTGATCACCGTATCCCCACTGCCAGCTGCCATCAGTTTTTCGGTGTTAACCGGGTGCATGTGGCCTTGGTGTTCTTTCGACAACAACCAGGCTGTACCCATCCAGACACCTTGGGCGCCCATGGCCAATGCTGCAGCGATATGTCGGCCCGTAGCGACACCACCGGCAACCAGCACAGGTGTATCGCCGGCGGCATCCACGATCTGTGGAACGAGTGAGTAGGTCCCAATTGGGCCGGTGTGTGCGCCAGCGTCGTAACCCTGGGCAACCAGTATCTCAACACCAGCGTCTATGGCTCTTTGCACGTGGTGAGGGCTGCCAATGAGTGCTAGTGTGGTTTTGCCTCTGGCTTTGGCCGCTTTCATCACATGTGCCGGAGCGCCGATACCGCAGGCAAACATGTCGACCGAAGAATCCAGCACAGCCTGTATCTGTTCTTCCTCTATCTCCGTGGACCTGATGAAGCGGGTGCGCATGCCCGGTTGAGTGGCAGCGGGAACCTGAAACTTGTCGATTAACTTCTCTACGAAAGCTTTGTGCTCTTCCGGTATTTCAGCCTCGATCGCCTCACGGGAATTGTGCTCGGGCATACCTGGCGGTAGCACCAGATCAACGCCAAAGGCCTTGTCTCCAACCAATTTTCGTATCGCAGCAAGCTCTTCTTTTATCTCATGGGGAAACCTGCGGGTAGCACCGTAAACACCATAGCCTCCTGCATTGGTGATGGCGGCAACGGCCTCAACATCATGGGCAAAACCAAAAATGGGGTTCTCAATGCCAAGGCGCTCGCAGATAGGGCTCCAGAGTTTTGTCATGGTAAGATCCTGAGTCAGATAGATAGATAAGATATATGGGGTTAGCGTAAAGTGCCAGAGTAATATTGCCACTGGCAACGAGGGTTGATTTGAGCGATTGCAACGATTTGCAATAACTTATATCCAATCAGAGGGTGAGATTATGTGTGACGAAGATACGGTTATTGAAAGCAATAGTTATTTGGCTCAGGAATCGAAAATGGGCCGACGAGATTTCAATAAGCTGGCTGTAGGTGCTGCCGCAATACTAATGCTGCCTCCGGTTGCCAACGCGCTTGAAGTGGCTGGCCATGATGTGGTGGTGAATACACCCGATGGCGATGCCGACTGCTACTTCGTACATCCTGCCAAGGGTAAATACCCCGGAGTCATCATCTGGCCAGATATCCTCGGTTTACGTCCGGCCTTTAGATTGATGGGAGAGAGGTTGGCTAAATCCGGATACGCTGTACTCGTTGTGAACCCTTATTACCGAAGTGCGAGATCGCCAGTCATCGAGCCAGGGGCGAGTTTCCAAGACGCCAAAACAAGAAATAGGGTGATGCCGTATCATCGTGCACTGAGTGCTGAAACGAATGTGACAGATGCAAAGGCATACGTTGCCTATCTGGATGCGCAGAATGCCGTTGATGTTAAACGCAAGATTGGCACCACGGGCTATTGCATGGGTGGACCCATGGTGATGCGAACTGCAGCTGCGATACCGGAGCGAATTGGTGCCGGAGGCTCTTTCCATGGCGGTGGTCTTGTGACTAACGATGCTGCGAGTCCGCATCTGCTGATAAAAAATATGCAAGCTGATTTGCTCATCGCGGTTGCTGCCAACGATGACGAGCGAGCGCCAAATGACAAAGAAGTGCTACGCAAGACCGCTGCTAAATACGGGTTGAAAGCTGAAATTGAAGTCTACGAAGGCGCAATGCATGGCTGGTGTCCTCCCGACTCGCGGGTCTACCATGAAAAACAGGCAGAGCAGGCCTGGGTCCGGTTGCTGCACACCTTTGAGAATGCGCTAGGCTGAACTTGATCCGAATCAGCGCCTGCTGAGTATCAGGGGCGGACCTCATAGTAGAGGTTGGCGGCTTCACCAAAGTCATGCTCGGTGAAGCGTGTAAAGCCGGCCTCTGAAGTCATCTCTCTCGCAACTTGAGGATTGAAGCCCAGTGTGCCCAGACCTGCGCCGCCAGGTTCTGAAAGAGCGGATGACATACAGGCTGATATTGAAAACCCGTAGAACATCGCAAGCAGTGGGTTTTCCATATTTTTTTCAAAGTCCGCGTGGCTCCGAATATCTTTAATCAACCAGGTACCTTCGGGTTTTAAGCTGCCGCGCACGGCACGAATGACATCCATCGGCCGGGTCATGTCATGGATGCAATCAAAACTGAGCATGAAGTCGTAGGTCGGCGCGACCGGTAAGCTCTCACCGCCCGCAACAAAACCCTTGACGTTAGTCAAACCAAGTTCCTTACATCTTTCGTTCAGATTAGCGATGGCGTGAGAGTTAGGGTCGAAGCCGTGAAACTCGGCGTTTGGAAAAGTCGCCGCCATCGTCGTCAGGGTCAGTCCACCGCCGCAGCCTACATCGGCAACCACTGCGCCATTTTCGAGTTTTTCTTTCACGCCCTCGAGTGCCGGAATGATCTGTGGCACCAGCGCTTCTCTTACCCAAGGTGCAAGCATCCGTTCAGTGCGGTGCGCAGCATTAGAACCAAGCTGCTCATAGCTAAGGCCAATGCCTGTTGTGAAAGCTTCTGCCAGGCTATCAATTGTTTCCGGTGGCACGCCGCCAGTAAAAGCGCCCGCGGCAAAGTGGGTACCCGTGTCTTCGGTCGCAAGCAGCAATGCGCCCTCCTGCGTGAGTTCGAACAGATCAGGCTTGTGGTAGTCCAGAATTTTTGCCGCCGCCTGACCTCTGAGCCATTCTAGTAACCATCGCTCTTTATAGCCGGTTTTTTTTGCGAGTTGTTCAGCACTTAATAGTCCCTCTCCCGACATCGCTTTATAGATTCCAAGTCTGTCGCCAAGATGAATCATCAGTGAGACCATTTCTCCCTGTTTATAGCTCCAAATCTTAAAGGAGAGACTGCGTAGTTTTCGATCGTCAACTTCTGTCGTCATTTGTGAATCCTTGTTCGATTTTAGTGGGAGCGTGATGCCAAAGTACCAGAGTACACGCGACGCGGATAGTTTACGCTGGCTTTTTAATTTTTCCTTCGCTGGCTAACGATTCAATGGTGCCATCGGGGATGCCCGCTTCTCTTAAAACTTCGATTGTATGTTGACCCAGAGTGGGGCTTGGTGTGCGGATCTCTAACGTGGTTTTTGAAAACTGTACCGGCGGTGAAACAACAGTGACGTCACCCACCACCGGATGTGTCATCTGGCTCAGGTAATGGTTCGCGAGCACCTGTTCATTCTCCAGCAATTGCGCTTTCAGGTTGACGCGGCTTGCTGGCACGTCAGCGGCAAGCAATAGCGGCATCCAATGCTCAAGGGATTGCTCCATGAGGCGTTGTTCAACCCGTATTCGTTGTTCATTCACGTGAAGCCGTAAGTCATCGGGTTGAAATCCTTCAGTTTCTAGCAATGGGTCGGTTAGGCCCAGTACTTTCAATAAGCGCTTTTGGACAACTGACCCTCCGGCGCCCAGACAAAGCACCTGGTCAGCGGTGCGAAAAAAACCGTAATATGCCGCGGTAGCACCTTGCAGTTTTGATTGCGACTGTCTGGACAATACATCTTCCCATGTTGCGCCTTGTGTAAACGCATCTTTGAGATAGTTTGCGAATTCTACGCGGTGTTCATCGAATGCTGCGGCAGAGTTTATATTGTTGTTCTGTAATACGAGGGCTGCCTGAAGAAGGGAGACATCCAGCTTCTGCCCCTCGCCTTTTCTCTCGCGATGGAACAAAGCAGTAGAGATGCCCCATGCCATGAGCATCGCTGCGCTGTAGTCGATAACCGGGTCTACGAGCGGTATCGGGCCATGGGTTGTTAGCGGTGCTAATCCTGAATAACCTTGTAGCGCCATATCCATACCAGCGTTTGTTGCAAGCGGACCTCTTGGGCCAAAACCTGTGTTCTCAGCGTAAATAAGCTTCGGGTTGATTTTTTGCAGGGTACGGTAGTCGAATCCGAGTTTCTCTGCTTGTCCGGGACGAAAATTTGCAACAACAACGTCGGACTTACTAACAAGGTTCTTAAGGGCAGAGACAACCGTTGGGTCGGATATGTCGCAGGCAATAGATCGTTTGTTTCTGTTCTTGTTAAGAAACTGTTGACCCTCGCTGCTTGTGTATTTCTCCCCGTTACGTCGAGCATCATCGCCGATCAGAGGTTCTACCTTGATGACGTCAGCGCCCGCGTCAGCCAGTAATTGACAACAATATGGCGCGGCAATAAACCTGCCAAACTCAATGACTCGAATGCCTGTTAATGCGCCTGTCATACTTGCCTCTTGGGTCCTTGATAGCTGTATTTGATAGCCGTATTTAATTGCGTGAGCTAGCCGACGAGCCTGGTTTTAAATTCTATAACGATACGGGCGAATAAGCCGGGTCTGTAAAATGGTGAACTGTGACCAGTCATCTCCATTATCCGAAAGTCCGCCCCCGGAATGTTGTCGGCAATACGCTGTGCTTCCGCAAGGTTCATGTCCTGTCGTCCGCAAACCACCAGTACCGGAACCTCTAGGCCCCCGAGTTTTTCAGACATGTCAGCTTCACCCTGGTGGGCAGTATGTGTCTTAAAGGCAGCGTCACGATTCTCATAGAACCGCCAATATTTCTGCAGCTCGACAGCGGGTTCTCCTGCTTTCGCCAGCATTGCCCTTGCCTGGGCGCCCAGTTCTCTCTGACCGGTTTGTTCCACGGGTGGCGTAAGTGATACATCAAATAATCCCAGACCCGTTAGCTTTTCAGGATGTTGCAACGCAAACCGCGCGGCGGTGCGGGCACCATAAGCAACCCCTAGGACAAACGCGGGCGGAAGTGAGAGCGCATCCATAAGCCCTGCGAGGTCGTCAGCATACTGTGAAAAAGTAAAGTCGGTGTCAGCGCCCCAGCCGCTTCTGCCCGTTCCACGAATATCGAATCGTAATACTCTAAAGTGTTCAAGGAGTCCGTCGAGTACAACCTCCCAGCATGTCAGGTTGTGGCTCGCCATATTAATGAGTGTCAGCAGCGGTTTTGTTTCATCACCTTCCAGTGAGTAGTGCAGTGAAATGTTATTGATGTCTGCGAATGATTGACTCTGCTCGTATGCGTTCATATCGTTAGCTCTTGGTGTTGATGACGTTGATAATGTGTCTTACTCGTTTTCGACTACTGGTGCGGTGATTCGGAGAATTCTAGTTCTTGGCATATCTTCTATGACATAGATGACCCCGTTCTGATCCTGGCTGACATGGCGAAGCCTATGCCCTGGTTCATCTAGTAGTCGCTCTTCGCCTGTGATGTGGTCACCTTCAAGCTCAAGTCTGGCGAGATGCATCGATGACAAACCCGTCAGGAATAGACTACCTTTCCATTTGGGAAACGTGTCACCGGTATAGAACATCATATCTGACGGCGCCATCGAAACCGGACTCCAATAGTAGATTGGCTGTTCAGTGCCTTGTTTTGTCGCCATGCCAAGACCAACGGGTTTGGTGCCTCCCATGCGGCCATAAGATACAGAAGGCCAGCCGTAATCATTGCCAGGCGCAATAACATTTATCTCATCACCCGCTGTCCCACCTTGGTCAGCAACCCAAAAGTCGCCGGTTTCAGGGTTCAATTCTAGACTGTTTGAATTGCGTAAGCCCACAACGTAGGCCATATCATTAATCTCGTCGTTGCCAATGAATGGGTTGTCATCTGGTATTGACCCGTCGGTGTTAAGACGCAATATCATGCCGTAGGTCGCTTTGAGATCGGGCTTCCCCATTGGGCTCTTTCGCTGTGTTGTGATCAGTAATTTTCCATCATCATCAAATGCCATTCTACTAGGTGTTGTTTCAACAATTGTTTTTACATTAGAGATGCTGCGTTCATTTTTTGCGAGGGTGGCGCTTGCGACTCGCCAATATCCCCAGGGTTTTTTGCCTTTCTCTTCCCGTGAGAGTTTGTTCCATTCAAGCCGCTCCTTTGCGAACTGTTGGTAGCGCTTATCGGAGTTGTTGCTTTCCATGTTTGGCGGCGGGGCAAGGTAGGCAAAATAGATTTTCCGATTTGTTTCGAAATTCGGGTCGAGAATAATGTCATTGAGGCCACGAGAACCCCATGCTCGAACCGCGGGCACGCCTTTCACTGGTTCGGAGATGAGGCCTTTTGTCGTGATAATTCTGATTCGGCCCGGCACTTCGGTCACAATCATATTGCCATTTGGCATGTGCGCCAGTGCCCACGGCCGATGCAAAGTTGTGACGAATTCGGTGACATCAAACCTTGGGCTTTTGAGTGCAAGCGGTGCTCTTGTTTGACCTGGGTAGAGCGGTGGAACAGGGTGCGTGCCTTCAAATACCTGTTGCGCACGTGTTGGCGAAGATAAGCTGGTCATTAGCAGTCCGCAAATAAACATACTGCCGAGATACCCTAAAATGTTCATAAACGATCCTCTGGGTTTGTTAGCCTAAATTGCGTTGTGGATAATTCCACCGATGCTGCTCGACAGCAGAACAATAGTTGAAAAATCCCATTAAATAACTGCAGTAAGCGTCTCTGGGTCTTCGGCGTCGTTGGCATAGGACAAGCGTCGGCGAGTAATGAACAATAATCCGACGGTCTTTTCAGCCATAGGCTGACGAAACTTGATAAGTCCAAAAGTACTGGGGGGAAATGTGCTAACTGTTCTACAGTGTTTTGTTGCATGTAAAAAAGCCTTTGCTTTTTTTATCTCCCGACATGGTCGGGGTGGGGATGTCATGTGTAGCTTTATCCTGTACGTTGGCCAATGTGCTTTGATTGTCGTGAGTAACAAAGAATACCTGAAGCATGACATAAAATGGTTTTCAGGCGAATTCTTTCGTCAGCTCGGTGGCTGTTTGAGAGGCTAGATTATTTGCTATGGTTCAGTTGTAGGCCGAGAGATAACTACCGGATCCACTTAAAAGGAAAAGAACGATGACCATTGTAGGTTTGCTTAACCCGGGCGCGATGGGCGCTTCCATTGGCGCCGCGGCGTTAACTAACGTAGAAGACGTGTTATGGACGTCGGAGGGTAGAAGTGACGCAACGCGTATTCGTGCTGAAAAAGCGGGGTTAACTAATGCCGGTTCGTTTGCCGATCTGGTTGATGCAAGTGAGCTTATATTAAGTGTTTGTCCTCCCGCTAGTGCTTTGGAGTTGGCCAATGAGGTGTTTTCTCTGGGTTTTAAAGGCACCTATGTCGACTGTAATGCCATTGCCCCGGAACAAACCAGAGCGATCGCGGAAATTGCGAGTAACAAAGGGGCGAGGCTTGTTGATGGAGGTATTATCGGTGGTCCGGCGTGGCAGGCTGCAGCCGGTACCAAATTGTGGCTCTCAGGTCCCGACATCAGCGAGGTGACAGCGTTATTCGAGCATTCCTCCTTACACACAGGTGTTGCGGGCAGTGAGATTGGCGCTGCCTCTGCCCTCAAGATGTGCTTTGCTGCTTTTACCAAAGGATCGACGGCACTATTAGCTGCAGTACTTGCTGTCGCAGATAAAGAGGGTGTGGGTGATGCACTGGCTGAGCAGTGGGGAGAAGCCTTTACCAGTAAAACCAAGCAGCAAGTCACCACAAATTCCTCCAAAGCCTGGCGTTTTGCGGGTGAAATGGAACAGATAGCGGCCACCTTTGACAGCGCTGGATTACCCGGCGGGTTTCACGAAGCGGCTGCCGATGTCTTTTATCGTTTGTCCGAGTTCAAGGATTGGCAGTCGAAACCTGCATTTGACGATCTGTTGCAGGCGCTGCAATCAAAATGACAGGCCAAATAACTGCCAGTCACCCGCTTTGCTACGCTCATCAATAGCACCGATTGAGAGTCCTGTACCTGGCTCATTCTGTAGGGCTTGCTGAATGCCCCATTTTGAAAGTCCTTGAACGCCTTCAATGTGTTCCATTTCTGCCAGAGAGTAGAAACCTGCGTTGCTGATTTCGTCGCCGTCAAAGGCCGGTTCACCAGACTCGTAGTTCAGGCGAAAAATAACGTAGATATTGGTTGCCGGGCCGCCTCGGCTGCCTCCCAGTGAATGACGAAAGGCGAGCACATCGTGCACGCTGGCGATAACTTTTGACTCTTCGTGTACCTCTCGCTCGACGGCGGTCGATAGCAGCTCATCGTGCTCGGCATAGCCGCCTGGGATTTGCCACATGCCGGCGAACGGATTGTGCCCCCGCTGAACTAGCAGTGCTTTGGTGACACCATCAATTTCACGGGTGACAACACCGGCGCAGCCGATTGAGAACTCTCCGAAGTGAATAAATCCACAACCGACGGCGACACATGCCTGGCGTTCACGCTCGCCATCATGCCGAGTAGAAATAGGGTCGCCGCATTTTGGGCAGAAGTTGAGTGATGACATGTTTTTTCCTAGACGCGTTGTGTGCGAGAGCGCTCGCTATAAAGTTGAAAAGCACTATAAATCCTCCGCACGACCAGTTCAATTCCGGATCAGATGTCTCAATCTCACACTTGCTGCGAATACCTGCAGGTTGCATCTACGAGCGATCTCATCGAGTATTGTTGTTATGTACGAAGAACTGGAAAAGAGAATAGACGAGCAGGAGGTTTGGACTTTCCGAGAGTGTCTGGGTTTAGCCGTAGACTTTGGATTAAAAACCAGAATGGTGATCGCGCAGGTGCTGATGCAAGGCAAAGAGTACGTTGACCATGAAAACGATCAACAAGGCTGACCTGCGCGAACCGGACTCCGGTCAAGCACCCTGATTTGTCTCAACATACCGATGATAGCGACCGCTTGGTGAGATGCTTTGATTGTTATTGCAGCAAGAAAGACCTTTTACCCCGGGCAACGCCGTTCACGACAATCTCGACATGGTGTTCTCCGCGATACATTGCTCGGGTCGTAATCGGCCGAAACGAAATTTTTTTACTAACCTGAAGCACGTCTCCTGATCGAGTTTTAACGTCTTTTACGGCAAAAACTCGGGGCGAATGACGTGCATTCGCTTTAAGGTAGTGAATCCGAAGCGCGATTTTAAGGTTTTGGTTTACCTGCGATTTGATCTTGCAGGTGTAAACCAGGTTTTCCCCCACCTGCACCGAATCTGGGATAGAGATAGCAGACACTTTGAATTCAGGTTTGATGGGATAACCTAACAGGGCAAGTGCACCAGGGTGATCTTGTTTCACTAAAGTTCGCAGTGCATGTCGTGTTAACCATTGCGTATCTGAAGAGGGCTTCTTTTGCCATTTGGTCAGCGTAGCAATCACCTGATCGGGTTCAATTTTTGATAGATCATTCAGCGTATTGGCAACAGAGCGTATGACATATCGCGTGTTGTCGTTTTTGAGTAATTCCAGCACTTCAAATATTTCGTCGTGATTTACGTTCGCCCGTGCTGCCCAGGGCAAAAACGGCCTAATACCCTCTGAAGCGAGTCTGCGGACATGGTAGTTCTCATCTAGCGCACAGGCTCTAATGAAGGACATGCTTTCCGTTGGATATTGACGCAGGAAAGGCCGGATTGGGTTTTCAGCTGTGAATCGTTTGGTGCTCTCTCCAAGAAAGGTCAGGGACTTGTTTAGGTTCGATTCGGTGCAGCCGAACTTAGCAACGTATTCCCCCGGTACGGTCCAGATAAATTGACCAAAGTCGTTGTCGGTCTTTTCCGGGTCGAGAGGTGGAGGTAGCAGGTCTTCAAGTAGTTCGAGTGCCTGATCAAAGTTCTCAGGCAGATAACGTGCAAGTACGGTGACCATCCAGTCGATACGTTGTTTGAGTTCAAGTGCCGGAAACTTGTCGAGAACCGCCTTTTCAAACTGTTTCTGATTAAATTTACCCTGGCGAACGTTAATGGATTTTGCGAGCGCATCAGAAAGAACGCCTACAGACCGGGCATTAAATAACTGATCTTTCAACGAAAAGCCTGTTTTAGCTTTGATTGCCATGGGTGCCAGTACCATCAGATGAGAGAGCTGCTTAGGAGCAGTTCATTGCTTGAAAAGCATCTCATAATTCCGTTCATTTTTCAGACGGAATAAAACCTTGGGCGCGGCGGGTCCTAACGTCCGTGATGCCTACCGATTGAGATCTATAATAGTCTCGGTATCTGATGCAACCTCAAACCCAGCTGCCTGCCATTTAGGGGGGCCTAATTTCCCTTTCACATTATTTGAAAATCCCCAGGGCTCTTTTGGTATTCCGACGAAGTTTGTCTCCATTTTGTTATTCCCGTTGACGTCATGCATCGCTCTGATTGCATAAGTGCCAGGAGATATATCGTGCAGCGTGACTGAAGTGGTCTTCCCTGAGGGCGTTAATATTAATGAAGCGGACGGCGACGCCTTGTCATTAAATTGTTGCTCCGATGCGAGCACAGCGATCATGATGCCGCCCTCCTGCTCGACGATGCCTTCGATGGTTATCTTCAAGTCTGCAGCAAGCAACTGAGTTGAAAATAGTAGCGATAGAGAAATCGAGAGGTATAACCATGAGGCTAAAAGTGTCTTCATTGTTGTGCTCTGCTTCGGGTTAATGTGAGAGTTTAATTGAATGCAGTTTATTGCCAAGTCATAGATGCTGAACCAGCGGTCGAGGGTGTGAAATTGTCATAGGCAGGGTAGAGTACGGCCCTTCCAATATTCACCCAATTATTTTGCACCAAGGTACCATCATGAAAATTCAGCGTAGAACGCTCCTCAAAGGCGGCCTGGCGGCTGCAGCGCAGTATATGGTCAGCTGTAGTAAGGCTGGCCAACTTTTAAATAGTAGTGAGCACTCGCTAATGAACTTTCGCCCCGTTCCATTCTCTATGGGTTCCGGGCCAATGCCGGTTATCTCAGAGGACTATGAGTACGAAGTGCTGGTACCTTGGGGCACATCGCTCCAGCCGGCTGGACCACAATATCAACATCCTCAGACGGAGGCTGCACAAGCGCAACAAGTGGGTATCGGACACGATGGCATGGCCTATTTCCCGATATCCGATGACGGCAAACGTGGGCTTCTATCGCTAAACCACGAATATGGCCGCAACCGGCATGTGCTTGGAAAGCCGGAACCGGATACGCTGTCAGACGTGCGAACGTCTCAGTATGCCCATGGCGTCACGGTTGTCGAGGTAGCAGAGTACGATGGTCACTGGCAGAGAGTAGAAAGCCAATATGCCAGGCGCATCCATGGAAATACTAAAACGCAGTTCAGTGGGCCTGCGGCAATGAGTCCTGACCTGATGAACAAGGCGGGTAACGAATACCGCGGTACATTCGCAAACTGTTCAAATGGCCGAACACCGTGGAACACCTATCTCACCTGTGAAGAGAACTTTGATCTCTACTTCGCTGCAACCGGGGAATTTACACCAACAGTTAAGCAGGCGCGTTACGGGTTAAATAAAACCGGCAAGAAATACTATTGGGAGCGGTTTGATCCGCGCTTTGATCTTTCGAATTCTGACTATCAGAATGAAGCCAATCGATTTGGCTGGGTAATGGAAATTGATCCTTTTGATAAGAACCGGATACCGGTTAAGCGAACGGCATTAGGGCGAATAAAGCACGAGGGTGCAGGTCACGGTGTGAGCAAGGATGGTCGCGTGGTGATTTATATGGGCGACGATGACGAGTTTGAGCATATTTATAAGTTTGTGTCTGCGGGTAACTATGAAGACATGCTCGCGAGGGGCGTTAGCCCACTGGATGAGGGTGTGTTATTTGTGGCGCGATTCGACGAGGGTGGTACCGGCGAGTGGTTGCCACTCACTACGGACAATCCAGCGCTGAAAAAGGACTTTAAAGATCAGGCCGACATCCTGATTAACACACGTCTGGCGGCGACGGCGCTGGGTGCGACAGCGATGGACCGGCCAGAATGGGCAACCGTTGCCCCGAATGGCGATGTCTACTGTTCTCTCACTAAAAATCGCGACCGCACTGTGCCAAACGCAGCTAATCCTCAGGCGCCAAACCCAAACGGACACATTATTCGCTGGCATGATAGTGACGATTTGGTCGGCACAACGTTCACGTGGGATATATTTTTGATGGCGAGCGATTACTTTGCCAATGAGGAGTCTTTTAGCTGCCCTGACAGCTTATGGGCAGATCCGGATGGTCGATTGTTTATGATGACTGACGGTGATCAGCGAGATGGGCGATGTAATCAGTTGCTGGTGGCAGATACCAACACGGGCGATGTCAGGCGTTTACTAACGGGTGTCACTGGGTGTGAGGTAACAGGAATTACCAGCACGCCTGATAGAAGAACCTTGTTCGTGAATATTCAACACCCAGGGGATGGTGATCCCGAGCTGACAAGCTTTCCCGCGGATTTTGACGGAAAAACGATACCCCGTGACAGTACATTGGTTGTTCGACGGCGAGATGGTGGAATTGTAGGTTCTTAGCAGTGTGGAAAACTGAAGAGTCAAAACCTTTTGTTCACTGGTCGCTTTTGTTCTTGCCCCGAAGTGACAAAGCAGCAGCCACAGTGATTTGATAAGGAACTGGTAAAGATACCAGCTCCTTATCGGCGTCCTTCGAAAATACTAGGTTCCGGTCCAGTTTGGTTCACGTTTTTCAGCGAACGCCTTTGGACCTTCCTTGGCGTCGTTTGAGCTGAAGACCTTTTTCTGAAGTGGTATTTGCATTTCCCAAAGTTTGTCTTCTTCGATGCCTTGCGCTGCTGCGCGAATGAGGCTTTTTGACGCGGCAACGGCGAGTGGCGCGTTTTGCGCAACTCTTTCTGCAAGTGCTATAGCGGCCTCCAGTGCGCCGCCCTGCTCGGTGAGTTCACTCAGCAAACCGCAGTCCAAAGCTTGCTCAGCGGTAATAGGCTCTCCGGTAATGGCCATTTGCATGGCTGTTGCGTATCCGACTCTTGCGGGTAGTCTGAACACACCGCCTGCTGCTGCGAATAGTCCGACTTTTACTTCTCTAATGCCGATCTTTGCGCCCTTTGAAGCAACGAACAGATCACAGGTAAGTGCAATTTCACAGCCGCCAGCGATGGCGAAACCTTCAATAGCCGCAATGAGAGGCTTGTTACAACCGTCGCGAACAAATGTGCCTAGGGGGCCGATATCTTCTCCACGAGCAAACGCTTTAAGGTCCATGCCTGAACAGAATCCACGACCATTACCGGTGATAACACCCGCTGTGAGCGAATCATCCGCATCGAGTTCCTGAACTGCGTTCAGCAGACCGTGAGATAAGGCGCCGTTGATTGCGTTCATTGCTTCAGGTCGATTTAAGGTGATAATCATCACCCTTCCGCGACGTTCTACTAATACTGCTTCTTCAGTTGATTCTGACATTTGCTTCTCCGTGAGCTTGTTGGTTTTAGTTAACGCGATGATAATGCCATAGATTAAAGGGTCGGCGGAACCAGCAATCGAGTCAGGTGTCGCGAAATTTTTCGACCGGCTTAATCTTCTGTTTAAGTGCTGGTGCTGCTGTCCTCATTTGGTACGCCATCGAAAAACTCAACCTTGCCGGTTTCCAAGCAGTATTCAGCGGAAATTATCAACAAGTTGTCTTCCTCGGTCATTCGTTCGAGAGAGGAGGAGCCGTATTTAAGAGAGTTAGTGGAAATACGCGTGTTGGAGCGCACCGCCTGTTCCATGAGTTGGTCTTCTTCTATATTGAGATTCAATAGCCCTTCAATCGCTGGGCGGATGCGGTCAACAATAGATCTGAGGTTACCTAGGGACTCTGGATGCGCATTTTTTTTCAGTGCATCAATGGTGGCGGCAACAGCACCGCAATTGGTATGACCCATCACAACAACCAACCTGACCCCAAAGGTCTCCACTGCAAATTCGACGCTGGCGATTTGAGAGGACGCAACGACATTGCCTGCGACCCTGATGACAAACAGATCGCCAAAACCCTGATCAAATACCATTTCTACAGGGACCCTGGAATCAGAGCAGCCGAGAACGACGGCAATAGGTGACTGGCCTTCCAGCAGGCGACTGCGTTCTACCGCGTTTAACGCCGGGTCGTAGTGAGAGGTGCCCTCGACATAGCGGGCGTTCCCTTCTTGCAGTACGGTAAGGGCATCTAGTGCTTTACTCATGTGTTCCAGAACCTGATGTCATGTTTTGTTTTTTCTGCTGAGCCAACTTTTGGCTAAATTTTTTACGTTCTTCTGCAGTGAAAAAGTTGATGCTCGCGGGCGTCAGCGGTTTCCACCACCGACACATCATACACTGACAATTGAGTCGACTGTGCAATGGATGAGTGTTGAATTACGTCTAGTTCCCACCGAGCCGCAGTAAGCTCTGACCAACGGTTTATTTGTCAGTACTGCAAATACAAAAGCCTCCGGATAATATAGTGTAAACAAGAGGCTAAGGGGTTTGACAATTAATCTGAAAATACCAGCCATATTTATCTTGTGTATACGTGAATGTAATACTTACCCTTTATTGACTGCATGCCAGTGTTCAGCAATTCCAAATCCCTCGGCGCCATCCCAGGAGAACTTAGTGAGCCCCTCGTTGATGAAAGTCGCGCCGCCAGGCATCGGTACCTTGGTGGGACACATATTAATGACCTTGCCGGTAATTCTGATGGGCTCCTTGCCGTCAATCGAACCCGTTAGCACGACGCTATCATGGAGAATAGAGCGCTCCTGATACTCCGTAGTCATCACGACATTTTTAAGGGCACTGGACTCGCCGTTACGCTGAATCCATCCTGCGCCTTTCAACTCGCCTGTAGGCTGCCGAAAGCATGATCCGCCGAGTGCTGCGTCGGCGCCAAAATTCATTGAGAACCAGTTAACAAAGGGTGCCGGTTGCTGAGGTGTCGAGAATGCTGGTCCGCTGTCTCTCGCCTTCTTGTCTTCACCTGAACGCTGCGCTGCACCCCAGTCTCTAGGTCCCCATGATTTATCTCTGACACCGTACCCTTTGACATCGAATACTTCATTGTCGAGTTTTATTTTCCCCGTCACTCGACCGCTTTGTTCGAAGTGACCGTACGCTCCGGTGTTGGCATCATTAGAAGAAGTAAAGTGAGGTTCGGTAATACAGTCGAAGGTGAGGTCCATCGCCAGTCGTGCATCCTTGAACCAACCCGGTGGGCGAAGCTTGCGGCGCTCGAGCAGTATCGATGCGTCGTTAATATCCTGTGCTGGACCATCATACTGAACTCGCCAACGTTTGTGCGGTTCAATGAGCGTGATGGTGAGATTTCCCGCGGTTAAATCTCCGTCATACTGGGCGAGGTCTGGTCCAATTTCCCTGCGCCCATAAGTGAATGCAACGCGACGCCCCGGAAGGTAGATGGCATGTAACGCATCAGCCCAGCTATCGCCAGGGCGAAATCCCATCCGCGTGAACATGCCCACACCCGTATTCCCATCCACAAAATTAAAATAGTAACTCTCACTCCATGCGTCAGCGTCGCCGACGGGGTGCATAAGTTCCGCGTTTGTTGAATGTGTGTTCATCTATTCTTCCCTTGTCGTCGATATGGTGCTGCAAGCGAACCAAGTAAATAGCGGATAACTTTTATCAGCGTTATTCGCTGGAACAGGAGAAACTTACGCTCCCCAGGCCACCGATAGATGACTTGATCTGTTGTCCAGGTTTTAAGCTTATCATTGGTCCCAGTGCGCCTGTCAGAATCACCTGACCTGCCTTGAGTGCGTGTCCTCGGCTTACCATCGTATTGGCAAGCCATGCCGCAGCATTAAGCGGGTGACCAAGACAGGCCGCGCCGGCGCCTAGGGACACGACGGTGCCATCCACTTCCAGCACCATGCCGCATGAATAAAGATCCAGTCCTTTGATGGGTAGTTTTGAATCGCCCAGTACATAGTAGGCTGAAGAACCGTTGTCGGCGACCGTATCTGCAAAAGTAATTTTCCAATCGGCAACACGACTGTCGACGATTTCAATTGCCGGCGAAACGTAGTCAACAGCGGCCTCGATATCTTGTGCAGTGATATTGCTTCCGTCGATATCGTGGCCGAGTACCACTGCAATTTCAGCTTCACCACGAGATTGTATTACGTTGTTCATATCAAGCTGACCGCCGTCAGGAATTAGCATGTCTGCAAACAATACGCCAAAGTCCGGCTGGTCCACGCCAAGCTGTTTTTGAACAGCTTTTGCGGTAAGTCCTACTTTCCACCCAGCAATGGTTCGTCCTTGGTCGACCCAGTGCTGTGTATTCAACGCCTGAATCCTATAGGCGGCATCAGCATCTGTAGGCGCCATCGCATCTCTCAGTGGTTCAACGGGCGAGCCCAGGTAGGCATTCCTTAATCTTGCCGCAGCCTTTTCAAGCGCGGCGACTTCGCGACGCATCGTATTTCTCTTGTATGCTTAATTGAGGCACATTTATGCCAGAGTCTCGCGGATAGCACAACACTGGTCCAGACCCTGCGCAGAACAAAATCCGCGGAGTGTTTTGTTTCGAGAAGTGAAACTCGTTAAGATCATAGATCCATCGGCGAATCGTTGAAGAGGATACCCATGAAGTTAAGTTGGTCGCACGCGGTACTAAATGTTCACGATCTGGAAAAAATGTTGGCGTTTTATACCGGCGTACTCGGATTTACGATCAGTGACCGGGGTGAGCTTGCCCCCAATTCACCCGAGATCGTGTTTATGAGCAACTCTCCGGATGAGCACCACCAAATTGCCTTGCTGGCGATGAGAGAGGGCGAGACTTCCGGCAATCCATTAAATCATCTCGCTTTCCGAGTTGAGACATTTGATGAGGTGAAGGGGTTATACGAGCAGCTTTCTGCGCGCGAGGATATCAAAACATTGCCTTTATCCCATGGGAACACACTATCGATATACTTTAATGACCCGGAGGGAAATGGGTTAGAGGTGTTCTGGGATACGCCATGGCATGTGAGCCAACCCCAAGGCAAAGTCTGGGATACCAGTCTTGATCGTGACACGGCTCTCGCCTGGGTTGAGGATAACTTTAAGGAAGACCCCAGTTTCTCTCATCACAGGGAAGCTGGTGCTGCCTTTGTTAATCGGGGCGAGTATCACCAGAAAGACTAGCCGTCTATCGATGACGCTTTATTCAAGCGCAAAGAACTGCCGACCCAATTCTGCATCCCAGCTTAATTCGCCAAGGCGACCTATGGGGTCGCTCGCCAGCAGCTCCGGGGCAACTGCAGCCGGGTGTCTGGCGTTAGCAATCGCCCGCTCACCAGCCGCGGTATCGAGAATATAAATGACATTAGTGGGTTCACCTTCGCGGTTGTATTCGATGGTGTAGGTTGCAATGGTGCAGGTGCCCGACGCTTCCATCGCAACCGGTACCTCCTGGTCGCCGGTTGTGAGTCTATAAACCGTTTTACCCGTTGCCTTGCTTGGCACCTTGTCGGCAGCCGCAAGAATGGTTGCCGTGTGTTTGGTGTTTGCCATCCCGACGCCGGTGATCATAATCAGTTCTTCCCGGTTGTCACGAAGATGTTGAACTGCGGTTGCGAGAGAGTGCATCACATAGTTATTGCCGGGTCCGCCGCCGTATGCCAGTCCACCGGTGATACTAAATGGTCTCGGATCATTCGTTGATATTTCAAGTGTGTCGATGGCAAGTTCGACCGGTACGGGAAAGCAACTGTAAAAATCAAACGCATCAATATCCTCGACGCTGACGCCTGCGCTGGCCAGTGCGGCTTCAAATGCGACTTCCATACCAATACAAGTAGACAGAGACCGTCTTTGCATAGGATTCCATATTTCTTCCGCTCCGGCGCCACCGAGAATAGCCGCAGCCTGCGACCTCTTGCCTGAGGCTTCGAGATATTTGTCTGAAACGATGACAACAGCGGCTGCCTGATCGACGTCCATTATTGCGTTCATGCGCTTTGTGTAAGGGTAAGAGATCATTCGGTTGTCGGTGGTGACCTCGCTAATGTCATCAACGGAGGGAGCATTTTGAAACCAGGCGTGTGGATTGCTTTCGGCCACTAGTGCATTTTTGTGTAATAGGTTGGCCGCAATACTAATCTGCTCTTCAGCACTGCGTCCGCCGGCGGCACGCATTGCATTTTCAAGTATTGGAAATGACTGGATGGGCAAGCGAAGACCATGTTGTGCTTCCCATTCCGAAGTGAAAGGTTTTTGACCACGCATGGCGCGGATGCTTTTATCCCTGGCTGGCCAATCAAGTTCTTTTCCTGCGCGGGTTGCTTTGCGCCTAGTGCGCATCGCTTCAGCACCGAAGATTACAGCGATGTCGATTTCGCCGGCATCAATTGCAAGAGCAATCTCATGGGTCAAATCCTGAGGCGTTGTGCCACCGCCAGGTAACCAGAATTCCCTGACATCTTTCTGGCAACCGATATCTGCAGCAACGCTTCGCGCCAAGTCAGGATAAGTCCAGCTTAATGGGTCGACGCAGCCGACGGCATCGACCGAAGAAGGTGCGATGCCTGCGTCCAACAGGGCCGCGAGCGCGATGTCACTCATCAATTTTTTCGGATGGTCGGCTGCGTCCACGTCGTGAAAACTTTTCTGAGCCTGACCAAGCAGGTAAGCGCTTACAGATGCGGTCATATTTTTCTCTTCCTGATTTGTGGAATATCCGTCGATTGACTTGAGGCGAGCCGGCTTACTTGTTTTCTGCCGATTAAATGTTAACCCTGTACGAACATAACATTGGACAGAGGAGGTTGGCTAACCGCTTTAGTTTCTTTTGCAGAATTTGGTATAGTCCCGCCTTTTATCAATCACAGCTATTGGAACACCTCCAGGCTGCTACATCGGAGACCAGCAATGCCAACACTTCACGGCTTTTCATACAGCAATTACTACAACATGCCCAAGCATGCACTTTTATACAAGGGCGTTGCTTTTGAAGAGGATCTTGTTTACCCCAGTGCCGCAGGCTATAACGAGCTCAGTCCTGCGCTCAAGGTGCCAAGCTTGACAACGGATGATGGCAAGCACCTGTCCGAGGCTGCAGTGCTCTGTGAATATATTGAAGATGCCTATCCCGAGAAGCCGTTGTTTCCCAGTGAGCCTGTTGCTCGTAACCAGGTTCGTCAGCTGATGCACATGGCAGAGCTATATCTTGAATTGCCTTTTAGAAGACTCCTTCCGTTCAGTTTCAGTGGTCAGCAAGCGCCTGAACAGATACTCAATGAAGTTAACGGCGTGGTAGACAGAGGCGTTAATAGCATGAACGCATTGGCAAGTTTTTCGCCCTGGGTGCTGGGTGACACTTTTACGATGGCAGACATTTATTTGTATTACTGTCTGTCCGTAGCAGACATGGGTAGTGCAATGTCAGGCATCGATCTCAATGCCAGGATCAGCGGACTTGCAGAATGGCGCGCTGCTTTCGCGGAGGATCCAGTCAGTGAAAAAGTTGCGGCGGATACAGCAGCGAACCGCGATAGTTTCTTTGCTTACATCAAGGGCTAATTAGGCTTCATCAGGCAGTGTGCCAGAATGGATAAGCACAAGATGTTAAGCATGTTTGGATAAATGAACGGTAAACTGGCATAACTGATTGATGAAGATCCGTAGTAAAACGGTGGAGCAAGCGAATGAGTAACGTTGAAAAACGCCCCGGTGCACTCGATGGTATTCGAGTGATCGATTTGTCCTCAGTATTGATGGGACCATTAGCTTGTAGGATGCTTGCTGACCACGGTGCTGATGTAATTCAAATTGTGCCGCCCTCTGCGCCGACGTCAGTGTTGGGGGATGCAACCGGGATGGGTGGCATATCCCTTGATATTCATAGAAACAAACGTAGTGTCAAGCTCGACCTGAAGTCAGAACAGGGCAAAGCGGCTTTATGGGCGTTGATTGCATCCGCAGATGTCTTGGTAAGTAATATGCGGGCGGCGGCGCTTAACCGACTTGGTTTTTCCGCGAATGAGGTGCGATCCAAACACCCGAGCCTGATCTACTGCCTTGCCAATGGCTACGGTGAAGATGGGCCCTATGCTGATAGGGCCGCTTATGATGATGCCATACAGGCGTTGTCTGGTTTTGCCGGTTTATCTACCCGCTTAACAGGCAAGCCTACCTACGCGCCGTCGGTGATTGTGGACAAAACCTGTTGTTTGGTGGTTGTGCAGGCAGTGATGGCTGCTTTGCTGTTTCGCCAGACGAGTGGTGAAGGCCAAACGATCAATGTCCCCATGTTTGAGACGATGGCGTCATTTAATTTGATTGAACATTTTCGCGGGGCTGCGCTGGTGCCACCTACGGGTACTGTGGGTTATTCGAGATTGCTAAATCCGGAGCGTCGCCCTTATGAGAGTGCTGATGGTTGGGTTGCCATTCTGCCCTACACAGAAAGTAACTGGCGCGACTTTTTTAACATTATTGGGACGCCAGATGTGTTGAATGATCAGCGATTTGCGACGCATAATTTGCGCATGACGAATATTGAAACGTTATACGGACTGGTTGCAAAAGCAGCGCCTTCGCGGACAACACAGCAGTGGCTTGATATCTGTGATGCGCACTCCATTCCTTGTAATCCGGTGCTTGACCTCGAAGATCTGCTTGAAGATCCTCATCTGAAGGCGGTCGACTTTATGCAGGTTGTTGAGCATCCATCTGTGGGTACTTATCGCTCAGTGCGTGATCCGGTTAAATACGAGAAATTGTCTACTTCGCTGAGGCGACACGCACCTATTCCCGGTGAGCACACAAATGAGGTCATGAAGTCGCTGGGATGGTCCGAAGCGCGGATTAACTCGCTGCAATAAAGATATTTTCGATGATGGCAACGAGGTGAGAGAACGTCGATTTTGATCGAGTGTTTGACAAAGTTCGAGTGAGTTTGGAAACTTCCGGTTGATCCAGCCAGAATGCGAGCGTTACGAACCGAGGGAAAAATGTTGTTACAAACGAGTCTTGAAGCAGGTGTACGCACCGTCACAATGAATCGGCCTGAAAAGCGAAACGCCATGACCGATGCAATGTTGGAGCAGCTCATGGAGGCCTTTACCTCTGAGCCTCATGAAGATGAACGGGTGACTGTGCTGCGTGGCGCCGGTCCCTCTTTTTGCGCCGGGCGAGATATTGGGCAGGACATGTTGGTTGATATTGAACCGGTGTTTCATGCTGTTGAGCATTATCCGTTACCCGTGGTTGCGGCGGTTCAGGGTAATGCTATTGCTGGTGGTTGCGAGATCGCACTGCATTGTGACTTTGTGGTGGCGATGAGTAATGCCCGGTTTGGCATGTCACTCGCGCAAATCGGCATGGCGCCAACCTGGTTTCTCGCCAAGAAACTCCTTGAGGTCGCGGGTCCCGTGGGTGCGAGAGAAATTTTACTATTAGGAGACCCGATTGCAGCCATGCGGATGTATGAGCTGGGCATGATTTCTCACATTGCTGACGAGTCAGACTTTGAGACAACCCTCAATGGTATCGTGCAACGACTGGTATCTAATGCGCCGTTGTCACTCAAAGCGATTAAAGCATTACTGCTTCGAGAGATGACATTTCGCGATGGCATTGAACATGCTGATGTTGACGCGCTGGCAAGAGCGGCGAGCAGATCCGAGGACGCAAAGGAAGGGAAGGCCGCGCGTCTTGCCAAGCGCGACCCCGCATTCAAAGGACACTGACTTAGCGTAGTGACTCACCCAGTAGTTCTCGGGCAATTACGTGACGCTGTACCTCGCTCGGACCCTCGCCAATTCTGCGAATGCGCATTTCTCTAAACCAGCGTTCGAGCGGTAAGTCTTTGGCAACCCCGAGTCCGCCGAACATCTGCATGCAGCGATCAACCACCCGACCTCCAGCTTCAGTCGCGACCAATTTGGCCATAGCGGCTTCCTTTCGAAAACCCTCACCATTGTCTGCTTTTGCGGCCGCTTCCAGCGTTATCCAGGTGGCTTGTTTGATGTCTATTTCATTGTCTACCAGCATCCACTGTATTGCCTGCCGTGATGACAAAGGGGCGCCGAAGGTTTCTCTTTGTGGCACATATTCGAGTGCCATCTCTTGCGCTTTGATCGCAACGCCCAGACAACCTGCAGCATAGGGAATGCGTTGCCGGGTGAGTCTATGGCTGGCAATCGCAAACCCCTTATTTACCTCGCCAAGTATGTTTGCATGGGGAATACGCATGTCTTCAAATTGCAATTCGGTCGCATAGTGTGCAGAGCGAAGCGTATGAACAACACGGCGCACGTGAAAACCGGGATTGTCAGTATCGACAATAAAGCAGGTGACGCCGTTTCGACCCTTGTCTTTATCCGTTCGCGCGAACACTAGCCCGTAGTCTGCCTTGTCGGCGCCGCTGATCCATAACTTACCACCGTTGATGATCCAGTCGTCGCCATCCCGCTCCGCTTTTGTTTGGATTGCCCGCGCTGGGTCAGAGCCGCCTGATGGCTCAGACAATCCGAAGAAGCCACGCTTCTCGCCTCGCAGGGTCGGGAACAGATACTGCTCTTTCTGTTCATCTGTTGCCTCGAATAGTTGCGCCAGACCGGCTCCGCCAAAAGTGCCATAGCAGGGCGCATACAAACCAGCACGATGCTGTGACATTTCGATGGCGATCAGTGTGGACGTCATCAAATCAATGTCTGGTCCGCCGTATTCAGCTGGAATACCAAGTCCGTAGAGGCCCATTGCCTTTGTTTTTTCAATCAGGCGGTCACGATCTGCGGGGTCAAGTTCATCAGCGTCCGGGTCAAGATTGAGTTCTAGCGGTACGATTTCTTCGCGCACGAATTTTCGGACCATGCCGGTGATCAGTGTCTGTTCTTGTGTCATTTCCAGTTTCATGACGGGCTAAGCCTCCCCAGGGTGATTTGCTCGTTGTAGTGCGGGAGCGTGTCGTGGTCTGCAATATGAGCCATAAGCAATTCCCGATAACGCGTGTGATATGCGGTTGTGATTTCGAACCGGAACGCGGCAATGTCTGAATATTTTTCCAGCGCTGACGCGACCTCGCCTTTGAGGCCAAACTGGCTTTTACCGCCGGCAAAGCCGATGAACACCACCTCGCGTTGAACATTCGCAAATTGAAAAACACCGAGATTTCCTTTCAAACTGGTGAGCACCTCACTGACTGGTATCCAGTCTTTTGTTAGTCGTACCGCCATATTTAATCCTCGCGAATATACAATCTAGTTGTTTAGCTTTTACGAGCCCACCACCAGCCAGACTTATGCCTCGATCGATCGGCAATCTGGTCATCAAGCCATAGCGCCAGTTTTCGTAAACGAGAGCTGGCAAGTTTATGCCAGAACCTGTGGTACCAGCGACTCATTGTTCGTGTAACTGGCCGGTTATAAGGACATGCGCGAATGCAGATAGAGCAATCGGAATTCTGGTTCGCCCAAAATTTGAAGCATTTCTCGGCATCAGTGGTCCACTTCACGACGCCAATCAGGTTGGAACGATTAAGCACTTGATCATTTTGCTCACCATGAGGAATGGCTTTCGGAGGACAGGCCGAGGCGCAACGATCACAGATATCACAAAACTCTTTCACGCCAAATTTTTTTGGTGTGCTGGCGACCAACGGCATATCGGTAAAAATTTTCCCGAGTCGTAAGCGGGGACCAAATTCTTCCGTGATTAATAATCCATGACGACCTACTTCACCTAAGCCAGCTTGAACAGCCAGAGGTACAGCTAAGGCAGAGTCGTTCATGGTGGCGTAGGCTCTATAGCCGAGATTGCGGATGTACTGCGCCAGTGTGAGTAGCGTTATCGTATCGTAACCATAGCCCATGCCCGTTGCGGAACCTGCCAGCGCTGAGGGTACTGTTTTTGTTAAATCGGCATCCATTGCCTCGCCAGTGACAATAACATGGGGTAAGTCGTCTGGCAGAGACAAGGGTTTCCCCTTTTTGGTTTTGTCACAAAATGCCTCGGTATAAACCCATCTTTCATCATAATCACACACGCCAACTAGGTCTGCACCGCAGAAACGTGCAACCTTTTGTAGATCGTTAGTTGCATGCTGCGCGGATTCAAATGGGTAAGGTTCTGGCCAGCCCTCATCGTGCAGAGAAAAATGATCAAAGAAACCTTCCTTGAGCCCTTCGCTTTCGCGTTTCACGTCACGCAAGATGTTGGTGACATGCCAAGACGCATTCCGCAATGCGTAGTCACGCTGCGAAAAACCATCTGTTTTGCGTGAGCGGGCGTTCGGCATGTAGTAACCCTGAAAAAACGCTGAGGCTTTTTCCGACATGACGTCCTCATCCCACTCTGAACGACAATAAATTTCGTCGCGTTGACTGAATCGGGTAAAGGCGTCGGTCACTTTAAAGCCGGTGAGTTGATCAATACTCCGCTTTGAGCGTTTTTCTGTTGCCAAGCGGATGTTTTTGTCTAATTGAGCCATCGGTATTCAGAGCCCATAACCGGCTGGTTGAAAAAATTTCCAGGCAGAAGCTGCGCCTTGCCCACGCGGGGATCCAATTAATTGAATATCATGAGAATGACGACTCAGCGCGTCAAAGAAAGCATCGGTTTGTGCGCCAAGCATACCGAATATGGTAGTTACGCCATGTTCAATCAATGATTGTATGATGGCAACTGAGCGCGTGATCTCTTTCACGGTTTCTACCTGTACCTTTAATGGGTAATGGGTATCAGAATATCCCCTGTGGTTGCACATTACAAAGCAGGCTTTTACTTGTCTCGTGAGGCTGATAAATGGCATTGTTGTAACCCGATACAAAAGACAAATTTTGGAGATCTAGATGCCAGCATTCGCGCTAATTTTCATGATGCTTTTAGGTCCGTTGGCAAAGGCCGCATCTTTTTCTACCATGGTTGACGACTTGAGCTTGAGCGCGCTTGAGCTGACCTTTAGTGAATCAAAGGTAGCATCTGTGCTCGGTTCATCGGGCAAAGACCTCACGAAAGATGAGCGACGCGCAGCGGCAGTATTAGTGTCAGCCGGTATATTCTCGCCCGATGATCTTCTCAGTGCTGCCCGCGTTGCCAGCAAGTATCAGCAGTTTCAGCTGTCGCAAGCTGGCAAGAGCGACCATTTGATTGGCCCCTTCGGCGCGTCAGTCACACATACCCGATTAAACAGGATTGGTGATCACAGTGAGTTGCTTAAGGAGCAGGCATTTATAACTTCGCTGCAACAATTGTTAAGTCAGGGCGTGATTACCGGTTATGACTTGCGCAAAGTAAACATCAATGACGGATTTGATCCGCAAAAGACGTTAACTTATTCTCATTCGAGCATCGTTCATCTGAAACAATTGAGTACCTTACTGAAAAGTGAGGGAGTTGATGGTCTGCTATATGCAGCACCCAAAATTTCGGCATTTTTGTTTCGTGACGAGTGGGGTGAACCGCCGGATAACGTCGTGGAGTTGAAAGATGGCACGCGCGTTGTCAACGGCAAAGAGTGGGTCGTCTTTTTTGAGTTTGAGTCCTCGGTAGAAAAATCAAAATTTCATCGTGTGGTGACAAAATACGCAAAGAAAGACTTAGAAAACCAGCCTGGACTCATCGCTGATGCTTGGTGGCAGCCATTCTATTACAGTGAAACATTGGTTGACGATTTTGCCTATATTAACCTTGTGCTGCTCAAGTCAAACACTACCGAAGCAACGCTGACAGTGCTGCCTGAAAAAGTGATGAGGGTTAAATCCGCATTAGACAACCGGGGTTGGGAGGTCTCGGTTGAAGATGTCTGGGTTAACAAACCTTTCTACCGATTTCTTCAGGGTGGTTTCAAATAGGAGGTTATGACGATGTGCGCGCTCGCCAGAATGCCCATGGCACTGAATTGATATCATCCAGAATGATATAAAGGCAAGGAATCAGTATCAGGGTAATGACCGTCGCGAACAAAATGCCAAACCCAAGTGAAACGGCCATCGGTATAACCAGTTGGGCGCTGAAGCTTGTCTCGAGCAGGATGGGTAATAGCCCGAAGAAGGTCGTTAGAGAGGTCAGCATAATTGCCCTGAATCGTTCGGTACCCGCTTTCACGGCAGCCTCGGCGATCGCCATGCCTTCCTCTACTGACTTGTTTACAAAATCCACCATGATAATGCTGTCATTTACGACCACGCCTGCTAGCGCGACAATACCGCAAAGAGAAAGGGCGCTGAAATCGATTCCGACAACCAGATGGCCTATCATCGCGCCGATCATGCCAAATGGAATCACGCCCATAATGATCAGGGGTTGCAGGTAAGATTTTAGCGGTATTGCCATCAAGGCATAGATGCCAAACAGTGCCAATAATGCTGTGTATAGCATGCGAGTTTGTAGTTCAGCTTGTTCTTGGCTTGCACCGCCGAGCTCTAACCTGACGCCAGGAAATTCCAATTCAAGCTGGTCGCGGAATGCACCTGTTGTCATGTCGCTGACAACTTTGCCGGGTTCGATGATCGACTGTTCAACATTCGCGGAAACTCGGACAGAGCGTTTGCCCCAGGTTCGGGTGATGAAACTTGGGCTCATGCGCTCTTCTATTTCAGCAACGGATTCGAAGGGGACTTCATCACCTGAGTCGGTTCGAATGTACATTGAATCTAGATTTCCTCTGGATTCCCTGTCGGACTTTGGATAGCGCACCATCACTTTTATTTCTTCTCGCCCACGTTGAATGCGCTGTGCTTCAACACCATAGAAAGCTGCCCGAACCTGATCAGCAAGGTCCCGCAGAGACAGTCCAAGGGCCTCTGCAGATGCTTTGATCTGTAGGTTTATTTCAGATGTGGTGCCCTTGTTAGAGTTTTCGATGTCATAGACGCCAACATATTCTTTGAGTGTACGCTCAAGCACGTCAGCTGCTTCGTTTAATTCCGCGGTGTTTTGACCGACTAACTTAAATTCAATATCGCTGCTGTTGCCGTGACTTTTTTGCGCACCTGATATTTCAAGCTTTTTAGTACCGGCTATTTCACCAATTCTCGTGCGCCATTCTGATGCGATTTTTTCTGGACTCTTTTGCAGTTTGTCCGCTTTCTTCATTTCGACCATGACCATACCGGTCTTGTTTGAGGTGAAAGCCGCGAAATTAATAAGGAACTGCTCTTCTTCGGGCAGTGAGTCGTTGTAATCAATGAGCGACGTGGCAACTTCCTCGGTTACACGCGTTGTCAGTTGCGTCGAAGCGCCATCTACCATTTCGATTTCTGCTCGGATGTAGTCGGAGCTCATGTTGGGGAAAAACACTGTACGGATGTAAGGTCCCATGACAACGCCGAGTGCTAGTATCAACATTGCGACGAATATCGCGACTGTAATATATCGTTGGGCAATCGCCCTCTGTAGTAATGGGCGGTAGCTGTTATAGGTTAAGTTTTTTAACTTGAGAGCAAATGTCGATTGAAATCGATGCCAGGCATTCGGTTCACGTTCCGTGTGGGGTACGAGCGGCGACATGCTGGCAAGGTGGGCAGGTAGAATGAGTTTCGATTCGATGATTGAAAAGAGTAGGCAAAGAATAACAACGATACCGATAGCTTCAGGCATGGCACCGAATGTACCAGGTACAAGCAGCAGTGGGATGAATGTGACAACCGTGGTCAAGACGCCAAAAGTTGCCGGAGTAGCAACCCGCTTTGCGCCAATAATAACATTGTCGATGCCCGGCCCAAGTTTATCCGTGGTACTTTGTACGCTTTCTCCGATGATAATTGCGTCGTCGACGACGATACCTAAGACAAGGATAAATCCAAACAGGCTAATGAGATTAATTGATCCGCCGGCGAGCGGTAGCAGCGCAAAAGCACCCAGGAATGCGATAGGCATGCCAAGCATTACCCAGAATGCGAGCTGAAGTCTTAGGAATACGCCCAGCACAACAAGTACAAGCAAGACCCCGGTGAGCATGTTGTACACCATCATATCCACAGTGTCACTCAGGTAAGCGGTACTGTCACCCCAGGCTTCGAGGCTGATACCTTCCGGCAACCGGACTTTGCGTTTTTCGATATAGGCTTTTACTTCTTTGGAGATCTCGATTTGATTTTGATCTGAAACCGCATAGACCGCGATGCCAATGCTCGGCTCGCCGTTGAAGAACGAATGAAATTCCTGTTCGATGAACCCATCGGAAACGATGGCGATGTCTCCAAGCGTCAGCCTAGTACCATCGTTTTTTGAGACCAGCACAATACGTTCGAAGTCGTTCTTGTTGTATGCCAATCCCTCGGTACGAAGTAATATATCGCCAGAGTCACTTTGGATGACCCCTGCAGGCAAATCCAATGAGGACCGCCGAATGGCTTGGGCGACCGCAGAGAGTGTGAGTCCGTACTGTCTCAGCTTTTCTTCTTTGAGTTCGATCGCGATTTCATAGGGGCGTGCGCCTCTTAATTCTGCCTTGGTTACCGAGGTCAGACTCAGGATCTCGTCTCTTACTAATTCGGTGAACTCTTTCATGGAGCGCTCATCAAGCTCGCCGAATACCTGAATGTTTATCGCTCCAACTTGGGGTTGTGCGCGATAAATAATTGGTTTCTCAATCGAGCTCGGAAAGCTGGAGATGCGGTCAATAGCTATTTTAACCTCATCCATGACAACCTGAATTTCGGCATCTGACTCAAGGTCCAGTCGCATGGTGCCCATGCTTTTCCTTGAGTAAGTTCGCATCTGTTCGATGCCTTCGATATCACGAATCGCTTCTTCGAGGCGACTAATCACGCCTGATTCGACTTCCCCTGGTGAGGCGCCTGGAAAAGGAATATCAATTGTAATTCTGTCGGCATCAAGATCAGGCGTGATCTGAGTGCGAATTGTCAACGCCGAGATAATGCCGGTCAGAACGATAACGAACATCAACAAATTTGCCGCAACATGGTTTCTTGCAAACCAGGCAATAATGCCCTTGTGGGTATCAATCGTTTTCACTGAACCTGACCTTTGTGCCGGGGAGAGGGTTGTCCAGCGCCGAGAGACAAATAAGGTCACCCTCGGAAATGCCGCTTGTCACATAGATGTGTGACTCGTCGCTGCGCAGTAGACTGACTTTCCTCAGCCTTAGCAAGTCGTTCTGACCGACTGTCCAGACATTGCTGTTACCTTGAAGTACTTTGCGGGGTAGTTTAATGATGTTTTTCACGAGTCTGCCTTTGATGTCAGCTTTGACAAAGGTCCCGATGCGTAATGGCGCAGACCAACGATTGGTTATCTGATTGTAGGGGTCAGCTATTTGTGCAACGAGATACAATACCCGACTTTTATCGTCAAATACGCCCTCAGTACGAACAATATGACCTGACCATAGGCTGGTTTGTCCGCCAATTTCGGCAGATACCGTGACCGCAGGACCGGGTACGGAAGTGCTTCTGGACAAGTCTGCTTGTACGTTTGCCTGATCAAGGAGAGAGAGGTCGAGATAAGGCAATTCTTTGTCCGGTAGCGGAAGGCGGATTTCTGCCACATCGGTCGCAAAAGTCAGTGCGAGTTGAGTACCGGCGGCGACAAATTGACCGACATCGGCTCTTTTTTCACGGACGAGACCATCATAGGGTGCACGAATGATCGTGCGATCGAGATCTCCCAGTCGTTTTGCTAGCTCAGCTTCAGCAAATTCCAGGTTGGCGATTGCCTCGGCTAATTGTGGTTTACGTAGGGCAAGATCAGATGCAGCGCGACTGGTGGAGAGGCTTGGTTTTGCCCGCTCCCAATCCGACTCGGCATAATCTGCTAAACCTCGTTCCCGCGTAACTAACGTTTGCGCGGTCGCAACACTTGCCTGCGCTCGTTTGACGTCGGCGCGATAGTTTCGATCATCGATCTGCACAAGTACATCACCTTTTTTGAAGAATCCACCGGCAACAAATGCAGGTGACACTTCCATGATCAACCCTGAGACCTCAGACACAAGAACGGTTTGGGTTCGTGGCGTGACACTCCCCTGAGCTTCTATAGAGATTTGAACTTGATTAGCGCGTGCGCGCATCACATCCACAAGCATGGATGGTGGTTCGGGCTTAACGAGCTCGGGCACAGATTCCTGGTTTGCCATCCAGAATGCTGCTGCTGCGCTTAAAAGAATGATGAGTGCGGGTACGAGGATTTTGCTAACCATGGCGGCGAGCTTACCATAAATGATCTGGTAACGAGTGTAGACGAAGTTCGGGGAAATCAGCCATTACGAAGACGCAGGAAGTCGGCATGCCTAATCCTGTTGACCACTTATGCCGAACATTCCTGTGGTGGTTTGCATCTCTTTATGTCCTCTGTAGCATCAACATGTGAAGTAGCGTGATGGCTAAATCTCTTACGCTTTATCCTTCAGAAACCCGTCGAACTATTTCAGGAAAATTCGATACCCTCAAACTCACCGGAACTGCGCCATTTTTTTAGATATTCAAAGTAGGCCGTTGCGCCAGCAGGATAGCTGGACGCAGCGATAATCGAACCATCTGCGCCGTCGCCCCAACCCTTGCCTTCATTGTTGTAATAACCCGGTGTGCAGTTCGTTGATCCAATCATCCTTGGCGGCGCAGACATGAGTAATTTAATCCACGCATCCTCGGCTTCTTTTTTTACCTCTATTTCACTGAAACCATTGTCTATCGCGTGTTTGATCATGAGTGCGACAGTGGTTCCACTTTCCGTCAGGTTGTGCGGGTAATTTGAAATAAGATTAGCCCCTTGGGTCGCCTGTACGATGAATAAATTAGGGAAACCGTGCACGTGGGCACCGTGCATGGTGCGCATACCTTTTTCCCAGTAATCAGATAAGAGTAATCCATCACGCCCCTTTGTGTCATATCCTGAGCGGCGCTCAAACGGTGTGCCAACCTCAAAACCGGAGGCATAGATAATGCAATCAACCTCGTACTCTTTGCCGTCAACGACAACACCGTTCTCGGTAATTCGTTCTACACCTTTCCCGTCTGTATCCAACAGTGTGCAACCCGGTTCGTTATATGACTGTAGATATTCATCATGGAAACAGGGTCGTTTGCAGAGCTGCTGATACCATGGTTTTAGGTCCTCTGCGGTATGGTCGTCATTAACTATCGTGTTTACACGCGCTCGCACGCCCTCCATCTTCTCATTGTCAGAGTCTTCGTAGGCGGCCATCATGTTTTCAACATTCATGTCTTCGGGCGCGAGCTCATTAATTTTTTTGCGTATTCTTTTGCCGAGCTCCGTCCAACCGTCCTGTACCAGATCTTCTTCCACCTGCTGACCGGTTTGATTGGCGGTGAAATTCTCCAGCCATCGTTGCTGCCAGCCAGGGGTAGCGATCTCTGCAAACCAGTCGGGGTCGATAGGATGGTTGTCTCTTACATCAACTGATGATGGCGTGCGTTGGCACACATATAAAGCTTCGCAGGATTTAGCGAGATGTGGAATACACTGCACGGATGTCGCCCCGGTACCGATAATTGCGACGCGTTTATTGCGCAGGTTGTCCATCGTTCCGCCAGAGGGATCACCGCCGGTGTATTTGTAGTCCCAGCGACTGGTGTGGAACGTATGTCCTTGAAAGGATTCGATGCCGGGAATACCAGGAAGCTTGGGTACGTGAAGCGGTCCCGGGGCCATACCAATATATTGCGCGCTAAACTCGTCACCCCTGTCGGTTTTAACAAGCCAATGATGTTCTGCTTCATTCCAAGTCAAGTTGGTGACCTGCGTATGAAACAGTGCTTTGTCATACAGGTTGAATTGTTTCCCTATGCGTTGGCAGTGTTCAAGTAGCTCAGGCGCGTGAGCATATTTCTCCGAAGGCATGTGCCCCGTTTCTTCCAATAACGGCATATACACGAATGCTGCGGTGTCGCACTGAGCGCCCGGGTAGCGGTTAAAATACCAAGTGCCGCCGAAGTCACCTCCTTTTTCGATAATCCGTACGTCGCTGATACCTGACTCTGCGAGTCTAGCGCCAGTGACCAGTCCGGAAAATCCGCCACCGATAAAGGCGACGGTGACGTGATCCCGAACAGGCGCGCGTTCTGTCATGGGGGTGTATGGGTCTTCAAGATAGTGACCAAGCTTTCCTGTGACTTCGACGTATTGATCGTTACCGTCCGGGCGAACGCGCTTTTCGCGCTCTTCTGCATATTTTCGACGCAGTGCGTCTTTGTCTATTGTCACCGAGGAGGATTGTGTTGCTTCTGTCATGTTGGTTTCCCGTCAAGTATTCTATTTCTGCGCTACCCGCTTTTTTTGTGCCGGCGCGATGTTTAATGGCTGCAACAAATGTATCGCTTGTGAACCTTTGATGCCACTGGTTCTGTTCAAGAATACAGTTTTTGTAGCGGTTCAACTGTTGCAGGCACTCAAAGTATCTCAGGTGCCAGATGTTGATGGCTTCTCGGGAAGGGTGTTGCGATCATCTTCCTAGTTAAAGGCGTTGTTCGGTGTTGTTCGGCGTTGTTGCTATCTGCTGTTAGCATTCTATTTGATCAGCTCTTTTAGCTGTGCTCCTTGGTGCAAGGAGCGGTAGTATTCTTGCGGTTGCCCCACCGGCGGATCTTGGCTATATGAAGCGTCTGCTTTCGCTACCGACTGGTGCTGTTTGGAATTATGTCGCGATCAATATCGACAACTGTTGCTTGCTCCTCTTTCACCTTTAAGAGCATGACCGCACCGATGATCATCAGGCTGG